>ULNR01012938.1_pt1 | contig 33542 bp, 32 predicted proteins | sample 1951971 | NCBI WGS metagenome assembly ULNR01 (sample SAMEA4835582, study PRJEB28245) | human gut metagenome | biome: gut microbiome; material: fecal sample | place: Denmark | collected 2008 | reverse complement strand
GATTTTCACTTATATTATGTCGTCAGTTCGCCATCCGAATGTTTGCTAAACAACAATATTTCCACTTTATTATTTCCACAACATTTGCTATACTAAATAAGTATGACAAGAATACATGTTCGTGCAATATATAGTTAAAACAGGAGTTGTGTATGAATTTAGATGGATTAAATGATATGCAGAAGCGCGCTGTTAAGCGTACAGAGGGACCTCTGCTTATAATAGCTGGTGCTGGTTCTGGTAAGACAAGAGTGCTTACGAACAGAATAGCCTATCTTATAGATGATTGCGGAGTAGCACCATATAATATACTTGCGATAACATTTACGAATAAAGCTGCAAGGGAAATGAGAGAGAGAGTAGATGCAACTGTGGGAAATGGTGCAGGTGAGGTATGGGTAAGTACATTTCATTCAACCTGTGTACGTATATTAAGAAGATATATAGACAGAATAGGATATTCTAATAATTTTACAATATATGATACAGATGACCAAAAGAGTGTTATTAAAGATATATGTAAGAAATTTAATATAGATACAAAGCTGCTTAAAGAAAGAACTATTATGAATGCTATATCGCATGCAAAGGATGAGCTTATGACACCAGAGGAAATGGTTCTGGATGCTGGTGGGGATTATAATGCTAAAAGGATAGCCAATGTATACGTTGAATATCAGAAAACGCTAAAGCTTAATAATGCGCTTGATTTTGATGATCTTATATTTAAAACGGTTGAGTTGTTTGAGCATGATGCAGAAGTACTTAATTATTATCAGGACAGATTCAGATATATTATGGTAGATGAGTATCAGGATACGAATACTTCACAGTTTAAACTTGTGTCTATGCTTGCAGCAAAGTATGGTAATCTGTGTGTTGTTGGTGATGATGACCAGTCAATATATAAGTTCAGAGGAGCTAATATTACGAATATTCTTAATTTTGAGAATACATTTGAGGGAACAAAGGTTATTAAGCTTGAGCAGAATTATCGTTCAACTCAGACCATACTTAATGCAGCAAATGCGGTTATACAGAATAATGTTGGAAGAAAGTCGAAAAGTCTGTGGACTGAGAATGGTGAGGGTGAGAAAGTTAATTACACACTTTATGAAAATGGATATGAAGAAGCGGATGGCGTGGTAAACAGTATAAGTTCATTCGTAAGAGATGGATGGAATTATAATGATATTGCAATATTATATAGAACAAATGCCCAGTCGAGAGTGCTTGAAGAAAAACTCATGATGAAAAATATACCATATAGAATATATGGTGGTATAAGCTTTTATCAGAGGAAAGAAATCAAGGATATTCTTGCTTATCTTAAGACGATAGATAATGGCATGGATGGACAGGCTGTAAGACGTATCATAAATGTTCCTAAAAGAGGAATAGGGGCAACTACTATAGAACGTGTCCAGGAATATGCCGATCAGAATGCTTATACGTTCTGGCAGGCATTATGTGAAGCAGATAATATAGATACTATAAAAAGAGGCGCAGGAAAGATAGAACCATTTGTTACGCTTATAAGTTCATTAAAGGCTAAACAGCAGTTCATGAGTCTTAAAGAACTGGCAGAAACAGTATTAGAGGATACAAGATATATAGAAAGTCTTGCTGAAAGTGAAACTGCAGAGGAGATAGAAGCAAGACAGGAGAATATTGATGAATTCATTAATAAAATAGTGAGTTATGAAACTGGATGTCAGGAAAAAGGTGAAAAACCTACGCTAAGTGGTTTCTTAGAGGAGGTTGCGCTTATAGCAGATATAGATAATCTTAATGAATCAGAAAAACAGGTTATGCTTATGACACTTCATAGTGCTAAAGGTCTTGAGTTTCCTATAGTATATATGACAGGTATGGAAGACGGACTGTTCCCAAGCTATATGACCATAGTATCAGATGATCCAACAGAGATTGAGGAAGAGAGAAGATTATGTTATGTAGGTATAACAAGAGCTGAGAAAATACTTAATCTGAGTAGTGCCAAAATGCGTATGGTACGAGGTGAAACACAGATGAATAAGGTTTCAAGATTCATCAAAGAGATACCAGATGAATATCTTAATATAGAGAATAACAGTTCCGGATATAAAGGAAAAATATCTTATGGTGGAAAAGATGAGTCAGAAGAACAGCCTGCCTATAATATAAGAGCCAATGCAAAGGCGGCACTCAGCAGATATGGAAGTGGAAATACTACATATAAGCAGTCTGACAGAGTAAAGATAGGTGGCGCTTCAAAGCCGGGTGGAATGTATAAGAGCAGTGGATATGGTAATACTATATATGGTTCAGCTAAGAAAGCTATACGAGATACAGCTAATGCTGGGGTAAACAAGAAGGTTGGGTTCGGAAAAGAATTTCCTATGGATATATTTGACTTAAAAAAAACAACCATTAAAGCTTCATCATCAGAAGATACAGGAAAAAGCTTATCAAAAGAATCATCAGGCGGACTAGGTTATTCTGTAGGTGATACTGTAGAACATAGTAAGTTTGGCAAAGGCAGGGTAATATCTATAGACCATGGTGAACGTGACTATATGGTATCTGTAAAGTTTGATGAATTCGGCTTAAAAAAGATGCTTGCAGGATTTGCAAGATTAAAGAAGATTTAGTTAAATATGTGATTAAAGAAGATTAAAAAAGAAGATATAATTAAATAAGTTACTAAATAAGATATTGAAGATGTAGTTAAATATGGTGACAAATAAAAATGATTATGATACAATATATTTACTTTATTATGTGACTGGAAAGGAGCGGTTGTTATGAATAAGGATAAGATTGAAGAACTTATAGCAGCTAGTAAGCTGAACGAACTTCTTCATAAGAAAGATGTAGAAGAAAAGAACAAAAATAATGTTGTTGTTATTGTTTTAGCAGTAGTCGGAGCAGTTGCAGCTTTAGCAGCAATCGTATATGCTATATACAGATATTTCACACCAGATTATCTTGATGATTTCGATGATGATTTCGATGATGATGATTTTGAAGATGATTTTGATGATGAAGATGAAGCTGATAAAGACTTTGAGAATTAATCAGCAGCGTATCAGTTAGTCAGAATAATATAATGTATATAAGACCACTGGCAGGTTATGTAATCGGTCAGTGGTCTTTTTACCTGTATGGATAAGAAATATACATATATATGAATTCATGTGATATATGAAAGGAAATTCTAAATGAAAAAAGGTGGTATATATACAGGATATGTAGACAGTGTTGATTTTCCTAATAAAGGAAATGTCATAGTTGAAATAGAGGAAGATGGACAACTGATTAAGGAAAAGGCGGTTGTAAAGAATTCTATACCAGGACAGACAGTTACATTTATGGTGAATAAAAAGAAGCATGGAAAATGTGAAGGAAGACTTCTTGAAGTTGTAAGACAGTCAGGTACAGAAACAAACGAAAGATGTGAGCATTTTGGAAAATGTGGTGGATGTGTATATCAGACTGTAAGTTATGATGAACAGCTAAAGATGAAAGAAACCACAGTTAAAAAGATTCTGGATCCTGTTATAAAGACAGATTATGACTGGGAAGGAATAATTGGAAGTCCGGTATCAAGTGAATATCGTAATAAGATGGAATATTCTTTTGGTGATGAAATAAAGGATGGTCCTATAGCACTTGGACTGCATAAAAGAAATAGTATGTATGACATAGTCACAGTAACAGAATGTAAAATTGTGGATAATGATTACAGAAAAATATTAAAATGTGTATATGATTATGCTTTGGAGAAGAAGCTTACATATTATCATAAAATGAAGCATGAAGGTTCCCTTAGACATTTACTTGTAAGAAAGGCAGTAAAAACGGGTCAGATTCTTGTGGATATTGTAACGACTACGGTTAACGATATTCCTATGGATGAGTTGGCAGACAGATTAAAAGCGTTATCGCTGGATGGTGAGATTGTAGGATTTTTACACACTTATAATGATAGTGTTGCAGATGCTGTAATCAATGAAAAGACGGATATAGTATATGGAAGAGATTATATTGAAGAAGAGCTGCTTGGACTAAAGTTTAAGATTACAGCATTTTCATTCTTTCAGACTAACTCGCTTGGTGCAGAAGTTCTGTATTCTAAGGCAAGAGATTATGTCGGAACAACTAAGGACAAGGTTATCTTTGATCTTTATAGTGGAACAGGTACTATAGCACAGATTTTAGCTCCTGTTGCAAAAAAAGTTATAGGTGTCGAAATAATATCCGAGGCAGTTGATGCAGCTAAAATAAATGCAGATATAAATGGGCTTGATAACTGTGAATTCATAGCAGACGATGTACTTAATGCACTTGATAATATTAAGGATAAACCAGATTTTATAGTTCTTGATCCGCCAAGAGATGGAATCAATCCTAAGGCACTTAAGAAGATAATTGATTATGGTGTGGATTCTATGGTGTATATTTCCTGTAAGCCTACAAGTCTTGCAAGGGATCTGGTTATGTTGCAGGAGAGCGGGTATGAGGTAAAAAAGGGCTGCTGTATAGATATGTTTCCAAATACTGGCCATATAGAAACTGTAATTTTGTTGTCCCGAAAGGCTCCAGATGCCGAAATTAAGGTAAGATTGGATATGTCGGAATTAGACATAACAAGTGCAGAAAGCAAAGCAACATATAAAGAAATACAGGAATATGTAAAAAATAAATATGACCTGCATGTAACAAATTTATATATAGCGCAAGTAAAACGTGAATTTGGAATTATAGAAAGAGAAAACTATAACACAGGTGAAGGCAAGGCAAAAGTGCCACAAGTAACAGCTGAAAAAAGGGAAGCTATTATAGATGCACTTAAATACTTCCAGATGATTGAATAAAAAAAGCTATACAGAAAAGAACTCCTTCGGGGGTTCTTTTTAATTTTTGGAAGAAAGTTGGCTTTTTTTTGGAAGATGTAAATATATGTTTTCCAAAATCAATTTTTGATACAGCTAGGACAGTTTGCGCATAAAAAAGACAAGTGCAGGACTTAGAAAACATAAAGTGTCTTTTATAGCATAGGTGGAAGAAAGTTGCTATTTTTAATAATCACATATGTTTAATATCTCTTAATAGAATTATCTCATACAGATAGATGTACTCTTATACTTCTTAATCTATAAAGATATGATTACTATTACTTAATATAGATACAATACATAAAGGTATCATGTATCTTTATATAACAGTTAAATAAATCTATAGTTAATACTCACTCTTTTATTCATGTTACTAATATAAATAGTAAATCTATTAGTTAATACTCTAACATGAATGATCCTTTTTTCTGCGCAATAGGCAAACCAAAAGGTTTGAACATTGAAAATCCAATGACAAATGGTTCATACCATTTATTTTTTACCTACTCTAGATCATGCCTTACTGCTTAACAAATTTTGTATTTAACAAAATTGTGCGCAGTGCGGCATTACAAATAAATTCATTTAATAAGAGTACTACACCTTATTTCATTGATTAACGCAAATGACTAACTTCTTAAGAAGTGTTACTGTAAGCAGAGAATAGACTGCGTATTTACTTCAACAGAGATCTGGTTTTAAATGAATTAAGTTAATGAAACTGTACAATCGACGATCAGGTGAGGTGTAGCAATATATTCAAAACTACTGTGTGTATCTCTACACAACATTTATATAATGGTTGTGAGTAGAAACTATAAGATTTATTTGTACTGTAATTACACTTCTTGCATTTCTAATATTATCTTCTAAAGATATTTCTGGCTTTTTTTGTCAAATGGCTGAAATGCCCTATTTTATTGGGATTAAACACCATTGAAAAAATTATAGGTGGAAAGAAGTTGCTATTAAGGTGGAAAATGAAAATTTTTTTTCGCTTTTTATTTTTAACTGTCATATTAATATTGGAGGTGTTAAATATGGCAAAAAAATTAAATTATCAATTATCAAAAACTGCTTATATAGATAATGATGTAGTAAGGTATAGTGATGCATTTAAGAATCTAAATGCAACGCAAATGAACTTATTCTTATTTTTATGCTGTCTTGCAAAAAAGCAATATGATGTAGAAAAAGATGAAGATTCAGAAGGTACATCAACAGGCTGGTCAGATGAAATAAGAATTAATATGGTTGACTTTTGTAAAACATCTGGCAAAAAGACAAATTGGTATAATATGACAATAGACAAAAGAGAAGCAATATTAGATTGTTTTAGAGAATTGCAAGAACACTCATTTACATTATATAAATCAAAAAGAAGATTATTATCAGAAGGATTTGAAAGTTATAGTTATCTTTCTTATGTAGAATATAAGAATAATATTTTAAAAATAAAAATGGATGAAAAAACAAGATTATTTTTTATGAATTATGATTGCTTTTTCACACCATATGAAATAGGACAAGTAATACAATTAAAGAGTGAAGCTGCAAAATTACTATATATCTATTTAAGATCATTTTGGGATGCCAATAAGAAACAATTTTTACCAACATCATTATCATTAGATAATTTTAGAGATATTGTTGGAAAAACTGGTAGTTATTCAGAATACAAAGATTTAAAGAGACATGTCCTTGAAAAAGCCATTACAGAAATCAATGAAAAAACAGACATTATAATTAGTGGTAATTATGATGTATATAGACATTTGACAAATGGAAATGAAAAAAATATGACACCAGAAGAAATAAATAAATGTAGAATAAAATCTATGGAGATGCGTAACGATGATGAAAACAGAAAAATTGTAACAGGATTAACATTTAGAATGAAAAAGAAGCCTAAAGAAAAAGCTCTAAATTATTTTGATTGTCTTTTTGATGATGAGGAAATAGCCAAACGATTAAAAAAGAAGGCTATTGCACGAAAAAATGAACAGAAGTTAGAAGAAGATAAAAAATTCAGAAGAGATAATAATACACCAAACAAAAAGATTTAGCATGCCAGTGCTTTTTCTGGCTCGGTAAATTTTTTGTGCGGTAGACTGGGAATTGTACGAAGTACAAGGCGTGTAGCGCAAAAAATATAATGCAAAAAGTGTGATTTTATGGTAAAATATTCTCTGTATTTTTACATTTAGAATTGTACTTTGTGCATTTTATATAAATTGACAAAGGAGATAGTTATAGATGGCAAAAAAAGAAGTAAAGACAGATTTATGGGTATATGATTTATTAAAAGATGCAGAAATAGAATTAGATCCACAAGGAAGTTCTATAAAAGAAATAGATGATGCTTTAAAGACTGCCAGCAAAAAAGGAACAGGGCATGTAGGCTTTCCAGAATATGTTGGTGTTGTAAAGGATTTTATAATTGTTATAGAAGATAAGCCAAAAACAGACAAACATGTGCTTTTAGATGGTAGTGTTATCAGTTTAGAAACAAATGCAGTTGTAAATTATGCTATGAATGGAGCTTTATTTTATGCAAAGCATTTAGCAAAGAACACCACATATAAAAAGATAATTGCAATCGGTGTATCTGGAGATAAGAAGAAACACAAAATCAGTCCAATATATGTTGACGATACAGATTATTATAGAGAGCTTCCAGATGTAGAATCATTTATATCATTTAATGAAAAGAATATAGATGAATACTACACAAGAGAAATTTTAAAGGAAGATACAAACACAGAAAAAGAACTTGCTGAAATATTGAAAGATGCGGCATCATTACACGAAGATTTAAGAAATTATGGAAATTTAAAAGACATAGATAAACCTTTGGTTGTATCTGGAATTTTGCTTGCATTGAATGAAATTGAAAAGAAAAGTTTCAGTATAGATAATTTGGTAGGCGATACAGTAGAAACAGACGGACAGAAAATATATAAAGCTATTGAGTCAAATTTGAAACGTGTTAATGTGCAACCACAAGTCAAATTAGACAAGATTTTAAGCCAGTTTTCTATTATTCGTGATACACAGATATTAAATGAGATTAATGATACATTAGGTGAAACACCTTTAAAATACTATGCAAAATTCTTGTATGAAAAGATTTTCAAGAGTATAAAATATACCAGCTCATCAGAAGATTATTTAGGTAGATTTTATGGTGAATTTATGAGTTATTCTGGTGGCGATGGTCAGACACTTGGAATTGTATTAACTCCAAAGCATATAACAGAATTGTTCTGTGAATTGCTTGATTTAAAGCCAGAAGATGTTGTATTAGATCCTTGTTGCGGTACAGCTGGATTTTTAATTGCTTCAATGCATTATATGCTCAATGAAGTAATAACAACAAAGGGATTAAAAACAAGAGAAAAAATAGAAAAAGATCCAGATATTAACCACATTAGAAAGCAACAATTACATGGTATTGAATTGCAACCATATATGTTTACAATTGCAACAACAAACATGATTTTGCGTGGTGATGGTAAAAGCAATATAATTAACGAAAACTTTTTAAAGCAAGAATCAGATAAATTACAGTTAAAGAGTCCAACCGTAGGAATGATGAACCCACCATATTCACAAGGTTCAAAGAAAAATTCTGATTTATATGAAATCTGTTTTACTGAGCATTTATTAGATAGTTTGGTTGAAGGTGGTAGATGTGCTGTTATTGTTCCACAATCATCTATGACAGGAAAGACCAAAGAGGAACAGGCAGTAAAAGAAAATATTTTAAAACATCACACATTAGAAGGTGTAATAACACTAAATAAAGATACATTCTATGGTGTTGGTGTAATGCCATGTATAGCGATTTTTACAGCAGGAGAACCACATCCAGCAAATAAAGAATGTAAGTTTATTAATTTTGAAAATGATGGATATAAGGTATCACCACATATAGGACTTATAGAAACAGAATCGGCAAAAGATAAGAAGCAACATTTATTAGATGTATGGTTTGACAGAATCGAAGCAGATACAAAATTTTGTGTAAAAACAACCATAGAAGCAACAGATGAATGGTTACATAGTTTTTATTATTTCAATGATGAAATACCAACGGATGCAGATTTTGATAAAACAGTTGGTGATTATTTATCATTTGAATTTTCAATGATAATGCAAGGAAGAAAATATTTGTTTGAAGATGGGAATGAATAATTATGACCCTAAATGATAGAAAATGGAAAGAATTTTTTATAGCAGGTGATAAAGGACTTTTTGATATATCATCAACAGCAAGTGGAATAGATAAAAATAAATTAAATATGGAAGATGGTGATATTCCATATTTGACACGAAGTAATGAAACAAATGGAATTAATTTATTTATTTCAGATAAACAAGATCCTAAATGGGGAATGGATGAAAAAAATGTTATTACTATTGGGTTAGATACTCAAACAGTATTTTATCAACCATATAAGTTTTATACAGGACAAAATATACAAGTGTTAAGACATCAGAAAATTGATACAGATATTGCAATGTTTATTATTTCTATGCTTAAGGTTCAAATGAAAAAATTCAACTGGGGAGGAAATGGTGCAACATTAGGTAGATTATGTAGAACAAAGATGATGCTTCCTGTGGATGAAAATACCAATCCAGATTGGAAGTTTATGAAACAGTATATTCAAGATATAAGCAAAGTAAAGATTAAACAATATTTGATATTCTGTAAACAACAATTAGCATCTATAGGTGAGCTTGTAAATATAAAATCATTTTCAGAAATTGAATGGAAGCCTTTTTATATCAATGATATTTTTAAAATTGATTCTGGTAAGAGATTAGAAAGTTATAATATGGTTGTTGGGAAAAGACCATTTATTGGATCAACAGATTCAAGAAATGGAATAACAAATTATATAGCTAATAAAAATGCTTCATTAGATAGAAATGTATTGGGGGTAAATTATAATGGCGGAACCGCTATAAGTTTTTATCACCCATATGAATGTGTTTTTTCTGATGATGTTAAGCGTTTTCATTTGAAAGAATATACAGATAATAAATTTGTACTATTATTTTTTAAGACAATTATTTTACAGCAAAAAAACAAGTATAGTTATGCATATAAATTTAACAGTACAAGAATGAAAAGACAAATAATCATGTTGCCAGTAAATGATGCAGGTCATCCAGATTACGAATATATGGAACAGTATATAAAAAATTTAATGATAAAAAAATATAAAGCATATTTAGAATATGTTGAGAAGTAGCCTCCAGAAATGGAAGCTACTTTTTTTCATAATTAATACGGCACTATAATTCATATTTCCTTTGTAAAAAGGAGAGGACAAAATATGTTGAAGAAGTGTAAATTAATATATGAAAAAGTACCAGAATTAAAAGATAAGAAATGGAAAGAATTTTGTATTGGTGAAATATTTGAATTAAAAAAAGGAAAATGTTCTAATGCTTCAATTCTCAATAATGGAAAGATACCATATGTTGGTGCTACAAATAGAAATAATGGTATATTGGAATTTGTCAATGCTACAGATAGAATGTTATCAGATGGAAATTGTATAGTGTTTATTGGTGCAGGAGATGGTTCAGCAGGGTATTCAGTATATAAAAAAGAAAAATGCGTTTGTGCTTCAAGTAATGTATGTGGATATAATGATCGTCTAAACGAATATATAGGATTATTTATTTCTGCTTGTTCAGATATGAATGAAAGTAAATATTCACATGGATATAGCAGAAATACGAAACGATTAAAAAGAGATAAAATAATGTTGCCAGTAAATGATGCAGGCGATCCAGATTATGAATATATGGAACAGTATGTAAAAAATTTGGAATATAATAAAATAATTGAATACATGGCATATATAGCATAAGTGCAGGTTGTAAAATACCTGCTTTTTTTAATGTTGAAAAAACACCACTATATATAGTATTTTAGAAAATATGACAACCACAATATAATGCATAGAATTAAGCTGGAAGTTATAGAAATGTTTATTGTTAGTAAAACATCATAAATAAAAAGTTGTCATAGGATGTCATATTGTGCATTTAAAAATAAGCGATTAAAATATAGTTGAAAGTTGTTACGTTTGTGACGAAAGAAAGTATTAATATTAAGATATAAAAGCTGTGGCAGGAGGTAAATGATATGTCAGCAACAAGTGAAATATTAGAAGCAAATGCAAAAATATTAAATGGTAATTATTGTAAAAATATGGAAGGAGCAAAAGCAGGAATAGAAGCTTTATACAAATCAATAACAGGATTTGATTATAATGTGCAGATGCAGGCATGGCAAAATGCTTTAAATGATCCAGAAAGCTATATTAATAAAACAATGCGTATGTGGTCGGCATATTCTAAGACTATTGATTATGAAAAACTGACAGGATTACAACAAATTGTTGATCAGATGCATAAAATAGATATAAGCTCATTTGTAGGATTACAAACTCATTTAGGCGAATTATTGAATACAGATAATATAATTAATTTCAAGTTGTCAGATGCTATTGATTATGCATATGAAACAGCAAAAGACGAAGCTGGAGAACCAGAAATAAGTAAAGATGAATTAGGAAATGTTGTTAGGGAGGAAATTATAAATGATACTCTTGGTGATGCAGATATTGAAAATAACAAATTTAAAGAAAAATTCTATGCATTTATAAAATTTTTCCTTATTAGTGTATTGTTGCCATTAGCTATAAATTTTGTATATGATTTAGGAAAAGCACAGCTTGGAAAAGTGATAAAATTTTCTGCTGAGGATGATGCACCTGTGATTTATGAAATTCACAATGAGAATACATATGTAAATATCATAGACCATACAGATAAAAAATATCATGTATTTTTCATTGATGATGATGGAAATGTGATTGATGGTTATATGGATAAAGAAAATATAGATATGAATTTTGATGATGATGAGGACGAATAGTAAAATATGAATTCATATAGGTGTCTGTTTTTGGTATAATTTAGGTATCACAAAAAGAAATGGAGGGCTAAATATGCCAAAAGAAAACATATTTTCTGGCAAGTATGAACCAGATAAAGATACTTGCACAGAAGCAAATGAAAGTAATGTTGCCAGATTCAGAACAGCAATGTTAAAGTTAGATAGAATACATAATGATGATAATGAAAAAGATCTGACTGAAAACATTATGCAGTTATGCTCCAGAAATAATAAGACTGGGGAAAAATTGATTTAAGTGCTGATTATGAATTTGAAGATGCCATGGACTGGCTGGAAAAAGTCTATAATGATGTAGATGCTGATTTAATGATAATGGCAATAGACCAATTAGCAGAAAGATATGGTTATACATCAGATATGGATGAAACTATTGAAATTGAGCAAGAGGATAAGTGGCGTTGTTGGGAAACTTTTGAAAGTGTAATTAATAAAAGCATAAGAACATATAGTTCACTTCCAACAGCAAAACGACAGGAAGATTTTAAAACAAGAATAGCTGCAGGATATAGATTATATGAAATGGAAAGCCAACCAAGACAGCGTGTACACAGAGGGGAAATCTGGAGGGTAGAAGTGCCGACAGGCGTATGAAGTGAAACTACTGGTATGAGATGGGCGCTTGTAATATCCCAAAAGGCACATACAAAAGGAAGTTATACATTTAATGCTGTTTATTTAGATGGACAAGCAGTTAAAAAAAGTGCATGGCAAATGGAAATAACAGAAGCGGATCTGGAATATGGTGACTTATTAAAGGAAACAGAAGATAATAAGTGTAGAATCAATCTTACAGATATATACACATTAGATAGAAAGCGATTAATGGATCGCAAGGGAAAAGTAAATAATGCATTTATGAAAAAAGTAATGACAAGAATTGCATCACAATTAGGAATCACATTAGATAGTGGATGTAATATAGAAGGCATTTAATTTCAAGTTATTGCATAAATTCAAAATACATATTATAATTGTCTCAATGAAGATATGGAGATTATACATTTCTAATCAATGATTAGATATTGCTGGTAGAAAACTAGATAGTGCTGATAGAAAATCAGATAGTACCAATAGAAAATTGGAGTAGGGTAAACAGGAGTAGTGAGTGACCTCGTTTATACTGAATCATAGCTTCACAAAAAACACATCTGGAAACAGGTGTGTTTTTTAATGCAAAAATTGAATTAGTGTGAAAACAAGGAGATAATGTAAGTTATTAAAAGAGGAAGCAACCTAGAGCTTAGGCTCTAGGTTGACTTTCCTAAAGAAATTTATACAAATTTTTTTGAATTATAGAGGATTTTGGAAAAATTAATCCCAAGGATTTGTTAATCGTCTTTCATCACGAGGAATATCAGACCATAATGAACTAATATTATTAGCACGACAATAATCTGCAACTTTTTTTCCTAAATAAAATTCAGTTTTATCAAAATTATGGGCTTTTCTTTTATCTGCTTTATGATCGTTCCAACCACAAAAGTATATTTTATCTTCATCATCAACATGACGATAAGGAAGATAATTTTGCAACTCTCTGTAATCAACACCTCGCATATTAGAGTGTAAAGGAGCATTTTGAGAAAGGAGGCGGAGGAACGTAGCAGAACTAAAATGATCAGCATTCCAATTTAAATTTAATAATGAACAAAGGGAATAGTAATCATTATCTTGCACTTCAATATTAAAATCATCATCCATTGTTAAAACACATCCCCAATTATGTGTATGAATTGCAACAAGAATTTCATAACCAGTTGAGACAATAGATAAAATAGTGTCAAACCTAAAATTATTATAATTAAAAAAATAATGTTCTTTATCTATGTCGTGTTTTTCCATATCAATAATTAATGGCTCAAATGCAGGACATCTCATAGTCGTTTCCTCCTAAAAATATGTTTATTGAAAAAGGTACATTAGTGAAAGTTACTTATTGTGATAATACAACTTATACGGGAAGAGTATATAAAACAACCATACAATTATGTAAAGATGATAATGATAGACCACATGCATTGGTATTTATATCTCAAGATAAGCGTTATATAAAACAAGAAGGTGAATTTGGTTGTGTATCACTTTGGGTAGATAAAATAAAATCCTTGGAAATTTTATAAAATCTATATTCTATTATATCTGAAAAAATAAAAATGACAATATATATACTAAAAAATGCAGATCCAGAAATGGGTCTGTTTTTTATGCAAAAATAGGAGGAAGCGAAATATCAAAAATTGATTTTATAAAAAGGTATTACCTAACAGCATCATAGGAAGATTTTCTGAAAGAAAATGGGTTCCTATGATGGTAAAAGAAGGAACTTCAAAAAGTATACAAAATAGCTGTATAGCTTTTTACTGTCAAAAATTCAAAGGGGGACTTTTTGGAAGCTGTCAAAAATATTACAAGACTTTTTAGGAGTATCTGTCATTCTATTAGTAAAATAATAGAAAGGAAGTGGTTAAATGGTATATGGTTATCATAGAACCAGCACACGTGAGCAACACTTAGATCGTGGTATAGCTGAAATTACAAAATATTGTGAAGAACATAATATGAAGTTGGAAAAAGTATATACCGACCAGCAGACAGGCAAGAATTTTGAAAGAGCCAGATACATTGTTTTAACAGAAGATGTATTAAGGGCAGGTGACACATTAATTATCACTGAGATAGATAGACTTGGAAGAACTAAACAAAATACATTAGATGAACTTAGAAAGCTAAAAGAAAAGAATGTGCGTGTTATGGTTTTGGAACTTCCAACAACTTTAATAGATTATTCTTCAATAGATAATGAAATGGCAAAAATGATGATGGAAACAGTCAATAATATGATGATTGAATTATATGCATCTATGGCAGAAGCAGAAATGCATAAAAAGCAAAAAAGGCAAAAAGAAGGATATGAAGCATTAAAAGCAAGGGGCGAATGGAATAAATTAGGCAGACCAGCGGCAATAGATTATAAAAAATTCTGTAAGGAATATGAAAAGGTTGAATCTGGCAAAAAGAAACCATTTGAACTAATGAAGGAATTAAAACTAAATCAATCAACTTATTATAGATACAGAAAAAGATATTTAAAAGAACATAAGGAGGATGCATGATGAAATATAGTAAACGAACTCAATCAATAGTGTCATACATCTTTGTGATGATATTAATCGCTTCAAGTCTTATTATACTTCATCCAACAAAAGTTTATGCAGCCGAAAATGTAAAATTTTCATTTACAAACAGTGGAATATATAACTATAACATAGAGGGGGATGTAAGAACATCTTATGATAATAATGGATATATAACTATTCTAAAAGTAGGTGATACAGCACAAAAAGTAACGGGATCTAACAATGGAGAAGCTACAATAGATGGTGTAACTATCAAAACTGAATATATATCAAAGCAAAACGGAACATATGCAGGTATTGTTTATACAATAGAAAATACTAATACAACATCAAAAAAATGTATTTAGGAGAAGGTCTTGATGTTCAAATTGGCACAAATGATAAAGCACCTGTGACTGTACTCGATAATGGAAGATTCTGGACATATGTTTAATGTATTATTGAGAAATACATATGGGTCAACAGATGTTACTGGAATATGGATAGGATCTTATAGTGAATACAAGAATCTTAGAGATGCTAATAATTTCTTTATATCACAGGAAAAAAATTATAGTGGTGGTGATTCTGCCGCATTTTGGTATTGGGAATATACATTAGAACCAGGAGAAGTGAAAACTTTTTCACATTCAATTGGTGTAGGAGAATTAAATAATCCACCAGAAATATGGGATATAACAGGAGTAGGAACGAATCACTGTACAGGAGATTTAATTAATGTAAGTGGGTATGTGTCAGATGAAAATAAAACAGATACAGTAAATGTTAAATATAGTTTTGATGATGGAACTGAAAATGCTTTAGCAACAAATATTGCAACGAATGGAAGCAAAAAACATTTTAATGGAACAATAACTGTACCAAGCATTGATTCTGGAAAGCACAAATTAACAATATATGCAGAAGATAATAATGGAAATATATCAAAAGCTATAACGAAAGAATTTGAGGCACACACAATTCCAGATATATATATGTATCAAACAAATAATGGTATCGAAAACGGAATAAGATATAAACAATGTACTAATTGTGGGAAAATAATTGATAAAGAATATTTGTTATCATTAGATAAAACTGCGGGAATAGAGGCAGTAACAGGTGGAGGATATTACAAAGAAGGAAAGAAAATAGTCGTATCAGCAAAATTAGGAAATGCAAGTGGGTTTAAATGCTGGTCAGGAAGTGATTTAACAAAACAGGAAGCAATATATACTATGCCAGCACAAGCTATGAAATTAACCGCTACGTCATTTTACAAAAATAAGTATGAACACTGGGCATGGGGATTTAAAAATGAAGGCAACAATAGTAATAAACAAGCGTTCTTATTACAAACAACATATGGAGAAGAAACATATGGGGAGGAATTTACACCAGATGCAACTTATGGATTGACAGTACCCAATGGATATACATTAGCACCAAGATTTGGAAATGGACAAATAACAGGTAAGTGGACAACATTTAACTTTGGAACAAAAATAACACAACCTTCTTATGTAATGAACTTTGAATATGACTATTTTCCAACAGATTATACAATAACATATAATCTAAATGGTGGTACAAATAATTCAAATAATCCAAGCACATATAATGTATTATATGGAGTAACATTTTCTAATCCAACAAAAGCAGGATATGATTTTTTAGGCTGGTATGATGCAAATGAAAATAAGATAACTGGTATCAATGAAGGCTGTAATGCAACATTTAGTGATACAGCAGATTTATACAGCAAGTTAAAAACCAGAGCAATAGGAAATATAAGTGTTACTGCAAAATGGACACAACATAACTATTCTATTACATATAATTTAGATGGTGGATCAGCAAGTAACAAGACAAGTTATACAATAGAAACAGATACGTTTAAACTTAATAATCCAAAAAAGACAGGATATACATTTTTAGGCTGGACAGGTTCAAATGGATCAACAGCACAGACAAGTGTAAGCATAGCAAAAGGAAGCACAGGTGATAAAACATATACAGCAAAATGGACACCAACAAATTATACAATTAGTTATAATTTGAATGGAGGAACTGCCAGTAATAAAGCAAGCTATACAATAGAAACAGAAACATTTACATTAAATAATCCAACAAAGACAGGATATACTTTTGTAGGATGGACTGGATCGAACGGCATAACACTACAAAAATCTGTAAGCATATCAAAAGGAAGTACTGGAAATAAATCTTATACAGCAGTATTTCAAAAAATTGTTTATACGATAACAATTAAAAATACTGGAAGTGGTGTTTTATCAGATAGCAGTAAAATTGAATATGCAGATAATACATGAGTATTTATAGTACCAGCAAATGGATATACAACAAGCAGTTTGAAAATTGATGGTGTATCAGTAACGCCAGTAACAAAATATAACTTCTTAAATGTACAAGCTAATCACAAAGTAGAAGCAACATTTTCAATAACCCAAGATAAGAAAATGGAGCTAATACAAAAAGGATATAGTTGGATAGATTTAAAATTATAAATTATGAAAGCAGATTCAGAAATGAATCTGTTTTTTAAAATGGGAAAAATATTTTATAATCATGGTAAAGATGCGAAAGCTAAAGAATTGATTTTTTAGAAATGTTCTTAAGAAATAAATCATTATATATAGAAGAACAAAATGAAATGTTGCATGATATGGCAAATGCTTTTCTGAATATTGCTAATGGAATGTGTGACACAGAAGATGTAAAGTATTCTACACTATATAATAAGAAGGAATGCAAACATATGCTGAGTGTCATTACATTGATATATGAAAGAATCATTAATACAATTAAATCTATAAAAATTTTATCTGAAAATGCGTAGATAGAAAAAATGTTTCTGTATAGATAAAATATAAGTTGAAGTTATGATTGGGCAGGTATAAAATAAGGAAAATGGTATATATAAATAGTGTATGAATTTTTAAAAAGTACATTGACTTTTTTAAAATTCTGTCATATTATGATTATAGGAGAGATGCCTATAAAAGTAAAAGTAGACGGGGCGACCTACTTTCCCTATTGGGGGACAATAAATTACCATAAAATATGTCGGTGTATTCCGAACGTCGTCCATATAAAGATTATGTTAGCATCTGTGATATTTGATATTACAGATGCTTTTTTTAGGAGATAACATGTTAGCCAAAGAAGATTTGTTAGTTTGTAAGACACCTCCCAATATAAGAGATGTTTCGTTGCAATTATATAAAGAATTTGCAGAAACATATCTTATTGATAAAATATTTCATTATTCCTTTTTGGATGGAACAGAATTGGATGTTGAATTTACAGAATGGGGTATTTATCATATGTTAAGTATTCAACATATTAATGGTAAGATAAACAGAAATAATTTTTTTCAGGAAATTAGTAATGGATTATCATTTGATGATTTTGTGAAAGATAAGTCTATTAATAATAGATTTAAAAAATACAAAAAAAGAATCACTTTATTTGCGTGTGTATATGATACATTAAAAACAGGAACAGCTTTTTATATACCTTCAGGAAAAGTTAAAGGAACAGGTAGTGTTCAAATGGATTATATGGTGCACAAGAAATATAATATTGTAAGTCCAACAGGTAATGTACAGAATGGTAATAATATTGGAATTAGAGAAGAAAATGGTGTATATGTTCCGCTTACAATTTTAATATCTAAGCAATCTGATTTGGAAGAATATATAAATGATGAAGAATTAAAAATAGTTCGTCAATTAGAAATAAAGGATAAACAGGGAAATATAATAGATTCTGTTACATATGAATTTACATTTTGAATGATTTAACATAAGATTTATTTAATGTAGTTTATAATGTAACATATAATAATGACCTTTGCACATTGCAGAGCTTTGTGCATTGGGAATGACAATAGAATGAATATCACAATACCTTGTGATATGAATGATAGGAAATGCCTTATGGTGCAATTTGCATCATAGGGCATTTTTGTAAATGGGGGTAGGGGTTCCCATTTACGAAATACAAAACAAATACCTTTGTGAAGTATTTCCCTTTTATGAGATATGCCAGACCTGAAAAGGGCTGGGATGTCCATAAAATCCCCGTAGGGCACTATATTTTGAACGTAGTTCAAAGTATAGTGCCACCTTGAAGCTTTCAATACACTAATGAGGTTTTGATTAGTGAATAATGCACATTATGAACAAAAGCATATTGGGAATGAAATGACCTTTATGCTTGCAGTGAATTTTGTGTATTATGAACGGTTGTAAATTACTTCTATTTGTAAAGCTGGGACTGGAAAGCTGAAAGGTGAGCACTATACGAAATATAGTGCAGCGCAGCTCCCTACGGCGGAATAAAATAGCTATAGGAATGAAGCAGGACAAACTTTGCTGGCATAAGCCAGCATTGAGCGTCCTGAGCAATGGATAGCTATTTTATGTAGCGCACGACAAATGATTTTACAGTGCTTTGACTTAAATAATTTATTTTAGCTATACAGAAAACCAGTAAATTCAAGGCTTTACAGGACATCTGTAAGAAAAACCATTGAATAGTTGTATAGATAATCAGTGAGGTGTTGTATTTAGTTTACAACAGGTATTGTAAGGATAATACAAGACCACTGTATAGGAAAATACATAGTAGCTGTATCGTTATAAATGATATGTTGTAAAAATAGACATAAAAAAGGCTATATAGGGAAATAAGATGAAGTATCTATATACAGGATTGTTGTAAATCAGGTTACTTTTTATAAAACATCAATATAAGCATATCTGGCAAACCATATAGGATAATAGAAAAATCAACTTTATCATCTGTACGCAATAAACATATTACTTGTAAAGATAAAAAGTGTTTATGGAAAGGTGAGGTGATATTTTATGAATTTAAATCAATTTAAATTGTTACCCAAAGACAAAAAGTTGGAAGTAGTAGAAAAAAGGTTGGAAGAACTAAAGATACACGATTTAAAGACTTCACAATTTAAAAATGATGAATTGGATATAACATGGTCGCAAGCATCTGTTGAACTTAAAAAATTTGGCTATGTGTTAGACCAGACAGCATATAAATTAAATCGTATTGTTTTAGATAATGAAGAAATAATCACGAAGAAGGAATATAAAGAATTCCAAAATTATTGTGAAGAGAAAAAGCAATTAATAGAAAAAAATAAGAAACTAAGTGAACAGGTGGAAGCATACAAAAATAAATTTAGTGTCAATGTAGAGCAGCAAAAAGTTGGAGAAGTAATGGCACAGGTAAAAAATTATATAAATGATGATACTAAAACATTTTATTTGAAAATTCCTGCAAGCGTTGTGCAGTACTGGAAAAATGGATTAAAAATAAGTTTATATGACAAACAGGTATTATGTGAAGCTGCGCTAATTAATTATATGAACAAGTATACAGATGAAAAAGATATGTACATTGACATAATAGAGCATTTAAAAAACGATTTTAGCAAAGAAATGGTTACATATTCAATGATTATTTCAAAACAGCTAATTGATGAATGGAAAGAATTTTGCAAAAAGATGAATATTTTTAGCGCATCACAATTAACAAGCTGTGCATTATTTGAATATGCAAACATATTAGAAAGTGAGGGGTAATATGATAACGATAGAAGAATTAGGGGAACAGTTAGCTAAATATAATAGACAGTTTAAAAAAGAAGTATTTGAAGTTGTATGTGAAGAATACAATTTTATAAAAGGTGAATATATAGATAATTTATCTGAAAATATATGGCTCGCAAAACTTATAGATAATTTAATTCTATTTGAAACAAAGAAAGGCAAAAAATATTATGTTGCCAGTACATTATTGGATTATGATAGTATTTTACAATATTTGAAAGATTATAATTTTGCTGGTTATTCTATGATACTTTCTGATAGTAATTATTGGAATTATGCAAGTACAACAATATTATTTGATTATGAAATGTTAAATGAAGAAGTACAAATTAATGAAAAATAGTATAAGATCACTTCGGTGGTCTTTTTTAGATAGAAATTAATTTAAGGACATAAAAAAGCACCACCGAAGTGGTGCCAGTCTCCTGAAAGGAGACGTTGTAATGCATTCTACCAATAATAATATGCAATATAAATAATAAAAAATGTAAGAAAAAAGCACCACACATGGTGATGCTTAAAAAATTTATAAAAAATATTTTATTATGTTCCCATTTACAAACAACAAGAAAGATAATGGATTGCTTAATTTATAGATTATTTTTGCAACAAATATCCATATATTTAAAAATTCCTTATCTTCTACAGATGCTTCCTCATATACATCTATCATGAGTAAATGTTTGAAAAAGGATTGTAATGTATCGGTAGAATGCATTACAATCACCCCCCTTTCATATTATTAAGTCTACATTACAGCGTAGAATAATAACATGAAAAGGGTAACCTAATTCACACTACATTCACTGTAATTTCGACTCACAGTAATTAAGCATGAATTAGAAAAACTCCAATTCATCTATAAATACAAAAATAAAATGATAGATGTGTATAGAAAATAAATAATCATCTAAAAATATGTTGTATAAATACTGTGCGGTTAGTTATTACCTTATATAATTTTTATTTGCAATTAAGCCGAAAATCCAACAGTCATATTTATTTTACATTGAAAAGTTTCAAAGTGAGGGGGAATAAATATGGCAGTAGCAATAAAAAGGGTTATACAGTTTAGCCATGCAAAAATGAATTCGGTGCAATCGGAACAAACCAGAATCCGTGCAAAGAATAAATATAAGAATGATCATATATGTGAAGAATTTAAGAAATTCAATTTACATCCTGTTAATAATACAGAAGGACTTACTTATAATCAGTATTTTAAAAAATATTGTAAAAGAAGAACTGGTGGTAAGAAAAAGGTTGATGTTGTAAGTGAAATGGGGGAAAAGGATTTTTATTTAGATAAATTATACACTGGAAAAGGTGGAGGAAAAACAACTTGCTGTGTAGAATCAATGGTAATATCGCTTAATGACAGAATAGATGCAACAGAAGAAGCAATTAAAGCATATCAGGAAGATCCAGACAATCAACAAAAGATGGATGCATTTGTAACATATATTACAAAATCAGATCCAAGATTTAAGGATTGTAGATTTTTAAATGTAGACTGGCATTTTGATGAAGTATATACACCATATGAGAAGAAGCCGCCAACAGAAGAATTTCCAGATGGCGAAATAGTTGTTGGAACTCCTAAAATATCAATCCATGCACATATAACATATATTCCATTGACAAAAGACGTTGATAAGAATGGAAAAGAATATTTAAACCTAAATCGTGGTGCTATATGGAAATCAAGAACCGCTGCATATAATCAAAGCTATTCACAATTTAATGATGATATATATGAAGAAGTAGAAAGAAAATTTGGGTATGACAGGGGGCAGCTATATCCTGCATCTGAAAAAGACAGAAATGAGGATATGAATATACAAGACTGGATTATTGTACATAATGGTGAAATGGCAAAGCAATATATAGCACAAGAAGAATTAAAGCTTAAAACCCAAGAAGAAAAAACAAAGACCTTAAATAAAGAATATGGCAAAGCACAGCAAGAACGAATAGATGCGGCTGAAGCCGATTTACAAAAGATAAAAGATAAGCAAAAAGCGGAGCAGGATATATTAGATGAATTAACAAAAGAAGACAGGGTGCTTGTTCATCAAATAAAATATAAAAACAATTTACAATCGGATATACAAAAAAAGATAAATGAAAATGAAAATAAGCTTGCAGAAATAAAGAAGCTAAATGAAGAAGCAAACAGACAATTAGAATTATCTATGAAGGATTTGGAAAATAAAGAAGCCGATAATAAGGAAAAGCTTAAACAAATGCAAGCTAAATTTGATGAAGAAGTAGAAAAATTGTCAAATGATTTAGTAGAGTATGAAGCTTGGAAAGAAATATATATAGTAGATGAAAATGGGGATTTTGTACAAGATAAAGGTAAGTTATTTTTAACTCCAAAAGGAAGAAAGATAATGCGTGAAATACAAGCAAGACAATTCCAATTTACGAAGATGCCAATAGAAGAAGTGGTGTCTTGTATGGAAAACGTAGATATTGTTGATTATATCAACAAAATGGACGAAGGGAATGTAAGAAAACAATTACTTGAAGAAATAAAGAAGGAAAAAGCTGGGGAAGTAAAAGGACAAGAATATGTATCAGATGAAGAAATAAATGAAAGATTAAGTAGATAGGGGGTGATTTGGTATGTATATGCAAATTGTAAACAGTAAAAAATACAAAGAAAAATTACTAAGAATAATAATGTCAAATACAGCAGAAAACCCAGAATTTGAAACATTTATGAATGGATTACAGACATTAAAGGGGCAAGGCGAAGATAAATATATCGAATCACTTATAATGTCAATAAATAAGACTAAGAAAAGCTTTGAAAAATATGATGGTGATGATGAAATACCAGATGGATGTGTCAGTTTTGTGCTATTTGAAAGGGAACAAAGAAATTGTGCGTTTTACTATGTAATGCTAATAGCATTGTTTGCGTCATATAATGCATCTATGGAGGATGTGATTGATAAAATCTATGAGAATTATAATAGCGACTATGATAAACTATCAGAGGATATATATATACTAAATGAAGAATTAATGAAAAGCCAGCAGTTTATAATTGATAAAGGGTTAGAAAGAGAATACATAGATTATGTAAAGTAAGATTTATAAGGAGGTCAGGATGAAAAAGCGTATAGTTTTAATTGTAATTATAATAGCAATTATTGTGATGTTATGTTATGTATGTAAATTAGCATATACACCACAACCAATATAAGCTCAGTACTTAGTGAGCTTAGTGATGTAAAAAATTAATTTTTATATAAATTGTGCAGGTTATACAGCAAAAGTGCTGTATAGCCTTTTTTTGAAAAATCTTTAGATGATTTGTCAATGGAAAATTAAAGCATTATTTGAGAGAATATAAGTACAAAAAGCAAGTCTTTCATACATAACTAAAACTATAATGGTTATGTGGAAAGGTGGTAGCATTATGAACCTTCCAGAATTAACACATGAGGAAGAAGTAAATTTAGAAAGATTTGCAAACTTAATGATTGAATTGATTGAAAAGCATGCAGATGCAGTTGATAAAGATGAAATGCTAAAAAAATTAAATACAATTAAGAAAACAGAGGGTAAAACCTCTGTTTCTTTTATGCTAAAATATATAAATACCCATACAAGGCATTTAAAAGGCAAAATAAGACGCTTTTATGTTTAAAGGTAAAATGTATGCCTAAAATGTTTTAAGGGCTTAAATCAGCTTTAAAACGCTTACAAGACTATATGTATATAAATGCTTATGAAAAATCTGGTAGTATCAAATTATTAGAATACCCTTGTAAGGCGTTTAAATGCCCTTAGAAGGCTTTTTTATTGTTTAGGGTATAAATATATTGCCTAAGTCGTTTTTTACATAAATTTTTGTAAATTTTATTATACAGGAAAATAGAAATAAAAAACCTGTATAAAATAAGAAAATTGATTATTATATTCAACCCTGTTTATGTCTGCAGGTATGAATAACCTGCGCCATAAACTGCCCCAGTCATGGGGCAAAAGGCTGTAAGGTTGAAAAAGGGAACTTGTAGAGGTAATGATCATGCAAGTTATAAAAAATTGATTTTATTAGAAACCGCTTAAAATAAGGCTTTGTGGTGGTGAAAATAAAAAAGTAAATATTTTTTTGAAAAAGTAGCTCTTTTAGTCTGGAATCATTCGGACATTCGGACAAACATTTCTGGAAAATTGATTTTTTTATTGTGTACGCATAAAAGCGGAGTTAGAATATAGTTGAACAGTTTATAAGTGTCCCGAAAGGTGGTCAAGTATGAAAAAAACAAAAGTGTATATTTATACAAGAGTATCAACCAGTATGCAGATAGATGGTTATTCATTAGATGCACAAAAAGAAAGACTGACTAAGTATGCAGAAGGAAATGATATGGTTATAGCTGGCGAATATTCAGATGAGGGTAAATCTGGTAAGAATATAGCTGGTAGAGTAGATTTTCAAAGAATGTTGAATGATATAGCTTGTAAAAAAGATGGTGTAGAATATGTATTAGTATTCAAATTATCCAGATTTGGAAGAAATGCGGCTGACACATTAACATCTTTACAGTTTATGCAGGATTATGGTGTTAATCTGATAAGTGTAGAAGATGGAATAGACAGCAGTAAGGAAGCTGGAAAATTAATGGTACATGTATTATCAGCAGTAGCAGAGATTGAACGTGAAAATATACTTGTACAGACAATGGAAGGCAGAAAGCAAAAAGCCAGAGAAGGTAAATGGAATGGTGGTTTTGCACCATATGGCTATAAATTAGTTGATGGTGAACTTATTATAGAAGAAGATGAAGCGGAAGCGATCAGAATCATATTTGATAAGTTTGTACATACAAATTTAGGTTATAATGGTGTTGTAAATTATCTTAATAACAATGGAATTAAGAAAAAAGCAAGACAGAATGGATATTTAACACAATTTACAGTAGCAACAGTAAAAGCAATTCTTGATAATCCAGTATACTATGGCAAAATTGCATATGGCAGAAGAAAGACAACAAAGATTGAAGGTACAAGAAATGAATATCATGTAGTGCCGCAAAAAGAATTTGATGTATATGATGGCAGACATAAAGCAATAGTAGATGAACAGCTTTGGAAGGATGCACAGGCTAAGAGAAGGGCAACAGCAAGCAAATTAGAAAAGAAGCACGATTTAGACCATGAGCATGTATTAAGTGGTTTGGTAAAATGTCCTGTATGTGGTGCTGGGTTATATGGAAATGTAAAAAGGGCAAAAAGAAAAGACGGAACATATTATAAAACCTATTTTTCATATGCTTGTAAGCATAGACTAAATAAAGATGGACATAAATGTGATTATCACAAGCAGTGGTCAGAAGAAAAGGTAGATAATGCGGTATCTGAAATAATAAGAAAATTGGTAAACAATCCAAGATTTTCAGAAGTAATGAAAACAAAAATAAATACAAGTGTAGATACAAGCGAAGCAGAAAAAGAGCTTGCTAATGCAAAAAAGGTATTAAAGCAGTTAATAGGCACAAAAGATAAGATTATTTTACAGATTGATACACTTGATATATTAGATAAAAATTATGATCGCAAATATGATGATTTACAGAAGCGATTAGATACAATTTATGATAAAATAGGTGATGCAGAAGATTTAGTATCTGAAACAGAAGATAAGTTATCAAATATCCAGAAGGATAAGATAACAGGTGATAACATCTATAATTATCTATTAATGTTTGATAGTGTATATGATGTACTGTCTGATATGGAAAAGAAGCAGTTTTATAATGCATTACTTACAGACATACAAATATATGAAGAAGAACAGGATAAGCAGATAATAAAGTCGATTGGATTCAAGTTCCCAGTATTCTATGATGGTGAATTTACTAAGAGAATTATTCGGGACAAAGAAAAAACAGTAGAGACAATAGTTGCACTACATCGGATGGATTCGTAAGCAAGCTTGACTCGCACTTTTTGCAGGAAATCTGCTTGGCTCTGAACAATATCACATTCAACTAAATAACAGAAGCGTGAAAGACCGTTCATTTTCAAGGAAATTGAAAGTGGGCGGTCTTTTTTATTTCTGAAATTTATTGTATCAGATGGATTTCAAGTGAGATCAATTCGATGTATTCGAGAAAGGCGATTTTATAGAGACGATACGGAATGTGGAGATAAATCAGTTGCATGATTTTAAGAATCATCCGTTTAAGGTGGAGGTAAATACGGAATTATGCGAGCTGATAAAAAGTATTGAGAAAGAAGGAGTGATTGTGCCACTTCTTGTAAGGACGGAACAAAGAGAGGTCAGTAATGTAAAATGCCGTTAAAAAGTGACGGCATATAGTAAATAATCGGGGTTTTAGGGGAAAATCCCCCTAACTAGATTGCATCAGGGCGGAGATGTCTCTGATGTGTATCTAGCAGTCCCCACTATGACTTTTAAAAGCGTGCATTTGGTATTATATATAAAAGCCTAAGCGATAAGAACTGATAAATTATCAGAAGTTCTATTCAGACACATATGTCTGAAAAAAGAGTGTCTTTTACAACATGCTGGCACGTCGACTCATTCTTTTATACATATGGTCCTGGCAGGAGATTCTTAAAAGCAGATACAGGACAAACGAGAATGTATCTGAAACAGAAAGAATTAAGTTTGCAAGAAAATATGCTTTCAGCAGTATGTGCAAATGTGGTTTCTGTGGTACAAATCTGACAAGGCGTTCCCATCATCAGGACACACAGCGTAAAAAGCCTGTGTGGAAGTGCAGAACAGCAACCAACAAAGGGATATAGAATTGTCCACACAGCAAGGCAATAGATGAGGTAATCATTGAAAATGCATTTGTGGAAATGTTTGGGCTTCTTGCGAAAAATTTTGATGATGTGCTTGAATCAGTTCTCTCTTCGATAGAAGAAACACTTTCAAAAGACGACAGCACCGAGAAGTTAAAACGCATTGAAAAGGATATAGCCAGTCTTGAGAAGAAAAGAAAGAAATTGACCGATATATATCTCGATGATAAACTTACTAAAGAAGCTTATGATGATAAATACAGTGAGCTCAGCAAGAAGCTGGACAAATGTGAGGAAGAGAAAGCAATATTTGCTGACTGTGCATTATTACAGAAAAACATTGCAGGTAAGATGAAGACTATCAGAGCAAAGCTGAAGGATGCAGATGTTCTTGACCAATTTGACAGAGTGGTATTTGAAAGCCTGGTCGAGAAGGTTATAGTTGGAGAGCAGGCAGAGGATGGCACAGTTGATCCATATAAGCTGACCTTTGTGTTAAAAGGTATGGATGAAAGAAGCATACCGGATGCGAGAGACAGATATATGAATCTTCATAAAGCAGTTTAGTCCATTAAAAATTGAGGTGACAAGATGAAAGACAACAAGCGTGAAATTAGCATTGTTCGTTCTTCAGCAGCAGAGTATCTTACATTTATAACTGCAACTGGAGAAAGCGATGTTAATGCTGTATATTTTGATGAAAATGTATGGCTTACCCAGAAAATGATGGGAGTATTATATAATGTTGGGACAAATACGATTAATTATCATTTAAAAAAAATATTTACGGATAGAGAAGTAGATGAGAATTCAGTTATTCGAAAATTTCGAATAACTGCCGCTGATGGAAAAACATATAATACCAATCATTATAATCTGAGTGCAATCATTGCGGTAGGAAATAAAGTGGATTCTCCGAGAGCTATCCAGTTCAGAAAGTGGGCAAATCATATAATTGAGGAATTTACAGTTAAAGGATTTGCTATGGATGATGAGAGATTAAAAAATTTTGGAACTGTTTTAACAAAAGATTATTTTAAGGAGCAGTTAGAAAGAGTACGAGAGATTCGCCTCTCAGAAAGACGGTTTTATCAAAAAATAACAGATATATATGCAACAAGTATAGATTATGATGCACATTCTTTAACAACAAAAAAATTCTTCGCAAGAGTACAGAATCAGCTTCATTGGGCAATTCATGGAGAAACCGCTGCAGAAACAATTTATCGCAGGGCAGATAGTGAAAAGGAAAATATGGGGCTGACAACATGGAAGGATGCTCCGGATGGTAAAATTCAAAGATTTGATGTGGTTATTGCGAAGAACTATCTGACAAAAGAAGAGTTATCTTCAATGGCAAGAATAGTCAATGCATACCTGGATTTAGCAGAGCTGAGGGCAGAGGAAGAAGTTCCGATGACTATGGAAGATTGGGCTGAACAGTTTGAAGGGATTTTAAGACTGAGTAAGAAAGAAATATTAACAAATGCAGGTAGCATATCTGCAAAGATAGCAGAAGAACATGCACTTACAGAGTTTGAAAAATATAGAGTAAAACAGGATAAGCTGTATCAAAGTGATTTTGACAAAATTCTGATAGGAGAAGTTGATGGCAATGAAGTAGATTATATTGACGATAACGTAAACAACAATGAGGAGCTTTAAAATGAGCAATAATTACGACTTGTTGAATGATAATGATATGTATTTTTTTTCGGCTTACGAGACAGATGATATGTGTTTCAATAACGATATCGCCGTATGTGGAGACGGTATGTCTTTTGTCCAAACTTCACGAGGCGAAGCATCATGTGAATGTGAGACTGGATATGGATGAACTGGATTTGACATCTGCGGAGAGTAAGGCGACATATGAGGAAATAAAGGCATATGTGGCTGAGCATAATGATGGGATGAAGGTATCTAATCTGTATATTGCACAGATAAAGCAGAAGCAGGGAATTATAGAAAGAGAGAACTATAATAAGCCAAAATCTGAGAATGGCGGACAGCCGGAATGCCCAAAAGAAAAAGAAATAGCGATTGAAGATGCGTTGAAGTATTTTCAGATGATATAGGAGTACAAATGCTATTGATAGGACATCAACCATAGAGGGTTGGTGTCTTTTTTTGAGAAATCTAAAACATAGACTATCTTTTTTATGTAGTCAGTTGTTATACATATTAGAATGGAATAAACGTTTATACATTACTGAAATGGGAAAGGAGGGCAACTTGAATGATTTTCTTTTGATCCTACAAATGAAACAGGGCAATGAAAAGGCTTTTGATAAATTTGTACGGAAATATTATGCAGAAATTCTGTCTTATTGCAGATATCACTGTCTGGATCAGGCAGAAGCAGAAGATCTCACACAGGAAACCTTTCTTCGATTCATGGAAAATATTGCATTTTATCAGCATATTGGGAAAGCAAAGAATTATCTGTATGTGATAGCAGGTAATTTATGTAAGAACTACGCAAAGAAATGGAAGGCAGAGAGTTTAGAGCAGGAAATATTGGAAAGAGTGCCGGTTTCGGATGGCGGTATCCTAAGGAAAGAAAAACGAATGGATGTGGAACAGGCACTTGGCAGGTTAACCTCAGAGTTAAGAGAAGTGATACTGTTAATTTATTTCGGAGACTGTAAGCTAAAAGAGGTAGCTGATATCTTACAAATTGGCTTGCCGCTAGTTAAGTACCGACATAAAAGGGCAAAAGAAGAATTAAAAAAACTTTTGGGAGAGGAGGACTCTGATGAATTTGGAAAAGATGATGCAAAACTATAAAACAGAAGCAAAAGTTATTCCAAGAGAAGAAAAGATTCTGGAAACGATTCAAAAATCTAAGGAAATTATGATGGAAGTTCAGTTTGAACATACGATGAGCTATGGAGCGTTTTTATTTTCTCAATTTCGGCTGATCCGAAAGAGATGGTGGATGTTGCAGGCAGCATTACTGATAGTGACATTTTTTCTCATGAATTATCTGGATGATAGCGAATATTTGATGAGAACAATAGGAACTTCCTCTGTCCTTTTTATCGTTATGATCATTCCAGAATTTTGGAGAAACAAAGAAAGTGATTCCTTACAGATTGAGGCAACGTGCCTATACTCCCTCAGACAGATCTATTCCGCACGAGTATTTTTGATAGGAGTAGCGGATGTATTTATGATAACGCTATTTATGCTCGTTTGCTGTGTGGGTATGAGAATGCATTTTATGGATATTTTGGTGCAGTTTTTGTTCCCAATGGTTGTTGCTGCCGGAATCTGCTTTGCAATGTTAAACAGCAGAGCTTTGAATGAAGCAGCATCCATGTTTGGTTGCTTTTTGTGGAGCGTAATCTGGTGGGTGGTTACAATGAATGATTTTATTTATACTAAGATTACATTTCCTGTATGGAGTATCTTATTTGGATTAGCAAGCTGTTTCCTGATTGGTGCTGTGTATAAGGTGATACATGACTGCAATCGCTTATGTTGGACGATGGAGGGAAATCTATATGAAACTACAAATGGTTAATGTTACAAGAAAGTTTGGTGACTTTCGGGCAGTAGAGAACTTAAACCTGACGATAGAGAATGGAGTATATGGACTTTTAGGTGTGAATGGTGCAGGAAAGACAACGCTTATGCGAATGATCTGTACCCTTTTGCCACCTACAAGTGGACGGATTCTGTGCGATGGAAAGGATATTTTCAAAATGGATGGAGAATATCGGAATCTGCTTGGATACTTACCGCAGGAGTTCGGATTCTATCCGGATTTCACAGTAAAAGACTATTTACTGTATATTGCCAGCTTAAAGGGGATTCGACCTATGGTTGCTGGCAAACGGGTAAAGGAATTGCTTGCACAGGTTGGACTTACAAAGTCAGCAAATAAAAAGATGAGGAAGCTGTCCGGCGGAATGAAACGTAGAGCAGGAATTGCCCAGGCAATGCTAAACAATCCCAAAATTCTTATTCTGGATGAGCCTACGGCTGGACTTGATCCAACAGAAAGGGTGCGTTTTCGGAATCTGATTAGTGAGCTGTCAGAGGATAGGATCGTTATTTTATCGACGCATATTGTTTCAGATGTAGAGTATATTGCCAATGAAATCTGGCTGATGAAGGACGGACAAATCATGCAGCAGGGAAATCTTGATCAGACACTTGCTTCTATGCAGGAAAAGGTATATGCGTGTGAAGTATCACAGGCAGATGCTACGAAGATGATGAAAAAATTTAAGGTGTCTAATATGAAAGCGGAAAGTGGAATGGTGAACCTTCGTATTATTGCCAGTGAGCCACCGATTGCTGGAGCATCTGTGGTGGAGCCGACATTGGAGGACGTGTTCTTATATTATTTCGGTGAAAAGGGCGGTGAGATGGAATGATTAGATATGAAATTAAGAAAATCTTTTCTAAGAGCATCAGTAAAGTATCATTGGTCGTGTTGTTATTTTCACTTTTGATATCATGCTATTTTGCAATCACAAATGTCAGTTTTTTGGATGAGCAGGGCAAATCTCATACAGGAATCGAAGCGGCAAGGAGTCTGCGGGAAGAAAAGCAGAAGTGGGAAGGTATTCTGGACGAAACAGCATTACAAGATGTCATGGATGAATATAAAAAGATTAGTGAAGAATATCCAATTCGCCCTGGAGATGATTCTACTAACTTATTACATGATTCCAAGGTACAAGGGTTTTCGGAAATCAAGGACATGATTAATATGGGATTCTGCGAATTTAGAGATTTTAATTATTATCGCATTGATTCATTATCGAAAGAAGAAGTGGGACATATCTATGAGAATCGTGGAAAGAGTTTGGAAAAATGGTTGAATTCCGAAGATGCCAATGGTTTATTCGATGAAGACGAGAAAGCATTTTTGATAGAGCAGTACAGTGAGATGAAAGCACCTTTATACTATGAGGACTATGATGGCTGGAAATCAGTACTGAGTTACGTTCAGACGATTATTATGCTCATTATGCTTGTGTCAGCATTCTTGGTGTCAGGTATCTTTTCCCATGAATTTAGTTGGAAATCAGATTCCATATTTTTCTCAACAAAATTAGGAAGGAACAAGGGTACAAGATCTAAGATCATAGCAGGATTTATCGTGGTATCAGCTATCTACTTTATTGTAATATCGCTGTATTCACTTGTGGTATTGGGATGTCTTGGCTTCGGTGGTGGAGAAGTCATGATACAGACAGGCTTCTGGCATTGGAAATCCTTTTACAATATCACCTATATGCAGTTGTATTTGCTCACGGTAGTTGCCGGATATATTGGAACAGTATTTTGCCTGTTTCTATCTATGCTTGTGTCAGCAAAGACACATACAGCAGTTGTTGCAGTGACAATACCTTTTGCAATCCTGTTTTTACCGCTGTTCGTATCAAATTTCGACTTCTTATCGGGAATATTAGGTGTGTTCCCAGACCGCTTGCTGCAGATCAATGAGATTATCAATACATTTGATTTATATCATATAGGCGGTAAGATTGTCGGCTCGATACCAATCATGCTGGTCATTTATCCAATCCTATGTGTTTTGATGGTGCCACTCATGTATCATGTTTATCATAAAACGGAGATTAAGTAGATGAAAAGGAAAAAGAGTTTAAAATAACCGGCGTAATTAAGGAAATCTCTCATTTTCTTTTTCTGGCGGAAACTGACATATTATTTCATTAGAATAATCTGGCTTTCTAAATCAATTGGTAACTCTGTATTTTGCAAATTCACACCTCTTTCCTGGTAAAAAAAGCAGAGAAGAATGGCCACCTATCTGCTGGCTGTTGGGACACTGGATTATGGAGCACTAAAAATGGAAAGGCGGGAAATTTGCATCTGTTACTGTACGGAGCCACATTTGTTCTGGTTGGCCTGGGATTTATGTATAATCTGGTTATGACACGGCAGAGGAAGAATATTTCCAGCTTTTTATTTGATGCTGGAAGTGCGGAAGTGTTCTGCACGATACTGCATTGGTGTTTTACCGGTTTTTTCCCGGAAAACAGATGTGAAATAACTTTGACTGGAAAATGCCAGGGTAGTAGAAATTACAGAGATCGCATAA
>ULNR01011875.1_pt1 | contig 36292 bp, 32 predicted proteins | sample 1951971 | NCBI WGS metagenome assembly ULNR01 (sample SAMEA4835582, study PRJEB28245) | human gut metagenome | biome: gut microbiome; material: fecal sample | place: Denmark | collected 2008 | reverse complement strand
ATTATATATTATTTATAACAGCTTTAAGCCTCCCCTGATTAAAACTTCAATCATCTATAAAATAATTATCGCTTAATACAGACCTTATTTTGTTGAGTAAGCAAAATTTTATAAAAATCGTATTAAGCGATAAAATTTTTATTTTAAACTAATTATTAAGCCTTTAAGCTATTATACAATTCTTTATATTGTTTAGCTGATTCTTCCCAGCTGTAATCAGCAGTCATAGCATTTTCTACAAGATGAATATGTTTTCTATCATCAGCAATACCATCTATTGCACGTTTGATGGAGAATAATAATTCATGTGCATTGTAATTATTAAAGCTAAAGCCATTACCAGTTTGAGTGTAATTGTTATATGCTTCAACAGTATCTTTTAAACCACCTGTAGCACGTACAATTGGCACAGTACCATAACGGAGAGCGATAAGCTGACCAATACCGCATGGTTCATATTGAGATGGCATCAAGAATAAATCACTTGCAGCATAAATTTGATGTGCTAATTCATTATTAAAGAAGATATTAGCAGATACTTTTTTCGGATAGCGCCATACAAGACCTTTGAACCAGTCTTCATATTGTCTATCGCCTGTACCTAAGATTACAAATTGTACATTTTCATATTCAAGTAATTCATCTAAGATACGTGTAACTAAATCAAGACCTTTAGCTTCAACTAAACGAGTTACCATACCAATCATTGGAATTTTGCGATTTACTGGTAAGCCCAATTTTTTCTGAAGTTGTTCTTTATTATCACCTTTGATAGCAATTGCATTATGTACATCAAAGTTTTTAAAGATGTACTTATCAGTTTCTGGATTATAATCTTCATAATCAAGACCATTGATAATACCAGATAAATCTGCATCACGTTTTTGAAGCATACCTTCAAGACCTTCACCATAATAAGGATCTTGAATTTCTTTAGCATAACTGCGACTTACAGTAGTAACTTTATCAGAATATACGATAGCACCTTTCATGAAGTTGATATCATCGAAGTATTCCAAATCACCATTGTTGAAGCATTTCCAATCAAGACCTAATACATCTGGTAAATATCCTTTCCAGAAACGACCTTGATATTTCAAATTATGAATAGTATATACTGTTTTAATCTTGTTATAGCGTACATCTTCATTATGTTCGAGTTTTAAATAAACGCTAATTAAGCCTGTTTGCCAATCATTCATATGAATAACATCTGGCCAGAAATCAATATGAGGAAGCATTTCAAGAACAGCTCTGCAGAAGAAAGTAAATCTTTCTACATCATCTGGATAACCATAATATCCTTCACGATAGAAATATTCCTGATTATCAATGAAATAAAATGGTACATCTTTATAATCGTATCTATCAATACCTAGATATTTTTTACGCCAGGAAACATTGATTTCACCATCATAAATATGTTCCATATTATTGCGATATTCTTCTTTTATACCACTGTATTTTGGTATAACAACACGAACATCTACACCTTTTTGTTTTAATTCTTTAGGTAAAGAACCCGCTACATCTGCAAGACCGCCTGTTTTTACAAAAGGCACAGCTTCTGAGGCTACATATAAAACTTTTAACACTATAACACGACCTTCCTCTATGATTGTATATATAGCCCATATAATAAAAATTATATGGGCTATAACTTAAATTATTTCAAGGCATAAGCTTTAGCCTTTTGACGTTGTTTTGATCTATTACCATTAAGTTTTACTTTTTCTGGTTTTTCAGCTTCAATCACTGTCTGTTTTTTAGCTTCAACAGGACGCAATTTCAATCTGAAATATACTGTACCAAGTGGTGGTAAAGTAATTTGAATAGATTGATTTAAATTATGCCAGAATACATCTTCTGATTTAAAGTCACCTTCATTTAATACATTAGAACCACCGTATTCTTCTTTATCTGTATTAAATACTTCTTGATAAATACCTTTTTCAGGTACACCAATGCGGTAACCATGACGCACTTCTGGAGTGAAGTTACATACTACAATGATGAAATCATCTTGGTCTTCAGCATAACGAATAAAGGAAATAACGCTATTTTCATTATCGTTACAATCAATCCAGCGGAAACCACGCCAATCAAAGTCTACTTGCCATAAAGCTTTATGTTCACAATAGAATTTATTCAATTCTTTAGAGAATCTCTGCATTTTTGTATGCATTGGATACAATTCAGCTAAATGCCAATCAAGACTATCATCATATTTCCATTCGATAAATTGACCAAATTCGCCACCCATGAATAATAATTTTTTACCAGGGTGAGTCATCCAATAACCAAAGAAGGAACGAAGACCAGCGAATTTACGCCAATAATCGCCTGGCATTTTTTCAATTAAAGAGCATTTACCATGAACTACTTCATCATGAGATAATGGCAATACAAAGTTTTCAGAGAAAGCATACATCAAGGAGAATGTAATTTTATCATGATTCCATTTACGATAAATAGGATCAAGGCTCATATATTTGAGCATATCATTCATCCAGCCCATATTCCATTTATAGTTAAAGCCCATACCGCCCATATAAGTTGGACGAGAAATCATAGGCCATGATGTAGATTCTTCTGCCATCATTAAAGCATTAGGATGATATTTGAAAATCGCTTCATTTAGATTTTTAATCAATTCCATAGCTTCAAGGTTACCAGTGTCACCATATTTATTAGGTTCCCACTGACCTTCTTCACGACCGTAGTTTAGATACAACATATTAGCTACAGCATCAATTCTAAGCCCATCAATATGATATTCATTTAACCAAAATAGAGCATTAGAAATTAAGAAGCTATGCACTTCACGACGACCATAGTCGAAATTAGTTGTACCCCATTGCCAATTTTCACGGCGTTTTTCATTATCAGATTCATATAAAGTTTCACCATCAAAACGGCGAAGACCATGAGCATCGTTACAGAAATGTCCTGGAACCCAGTCCATGATTACAGCAATACCATTTTGATGAGCTAAATCTACTAAATACATGAAGTCTTTTGGTTCACCATAACGACTAGTTACAGCATAATAACCAGTTGCTTGGTAACCCCAAGAACCATCAAATGGATGTTCACAAAGTGGCATAAACTCAATATGAGTATAATTCATTTCTTTAACATAAGAGATGAGCTGTTTTGCTGCTTCTCTATAAGTTAAATAATTACCTTCAGCATCATGACGCCAAGAGCCTAAATGCACTTCATAGATGAGCATAGGTTTATCATAAGAAGCTTCTTGTTGCTGTTTTTTCTGCCATTTTTCATCATGCCATTCATAACCGCATAAATCATAAACGCGAGAAGCTGTTTTTGGTTTCTTTTCAGCATAAAAAGCATAAGGGTCTGCTTTTAAGAAACGTTCTCCACCATTGAATGGCTCTATAGAATATTTATAAATTTCACCTTGCTGTAAATTAGGAATAAAAGTCACCCAAATTTCACCATCAGAAATTCTCTGCATTGGATTTTCATTGTAATCCCAATTATTAAAATCTCCTACTACACTTATGGCTTTAGCATGAGGTGCCCAAACAGCAAAGCGTACGCCTTCTACTCCGTCTTCTACTACAAAATGAGCTCCTAACATTTGATACGCATAGAAATTTGTACCTTGATGATACAAATACAAATCAAAATCTTTTAATGCGGATACTTCCATATTTTTAGTTCTCCTTTGGAGTCATTTATTTTAATAAATTAATAGGTTCTACATTCCAGATATCTTTTGCATATTCACTGATAGTTCTATCACTAGAGAAGATACCAGAATGTGCAATATTGATTAAGCTGGATTTCAACCAACCATAGCGGTCGAGATATTTACCTCTAATTTTTACATGAGCATCAATATAAGAATTGAAGTCTTTGAATACGAAATATTCATCATTACTATTGAATAAATAGTTGTGTAAGTCATGGAAATCACCATTACCTACGAATGGACCAGTCAATAATTCATCAACTACATTGTGAATTGCTGGATTTGTATTATATTCAGTCCATGCGGAATATAATCCATTTTTATAGTATTCCATTACTTCATGTTCTTTTAAGCCAAAGATAACGCAGTTATCTTCTCCAACTGCATCGCAGATTTCCACGTTAGCACCATCTAAAGTACCAAGTGTGATAGCACCGTTCATCATGAATTTCATGTTAGATGTACCGGAAGCTTCTTTACCTGCAAGAGAAATCTGTTCACTAACATCAGCTGCTGGGAATAATTTTTCTGCTAAAGTAACACCATAGTTTTCTAAGAATATTACATGTAAACAATCGTTTACATCTTTATCGTTATTAACAATATTAGCTACATTGTTGATTAAGCGAATTGTTTCTTTAGCGATATGGTAACCAGGAGCTGCTTTACCTGCGAACATATAAGTACGAGGTAACATTTCAGATTTAATAGATGGATTTGCTTTAATCAAATTATAGATATGCATTACATGTAAAATATTCATAATTTGACGTTTGTAAGAATGAATACGTTTAACTTGAATGTCATATAAAGAATTAGGGTCAATAGTAAATCCACTACGACGTTTGATATGACCAGCTAAATAAATTTTATGTTCTTTTTTAACTTCTGCTAATTTATCAAGGAATGCTGTATCATCTTTATAATCTAATAAATCGATAAGACGAGATGGGTCTTTACGCCATTTATCAGAAATAGCTTCATCTATTAAACTAGAAAGCTGTGGATTTGCAGCAATGAGCCAACGACGATGTGTAATACCATTAGTTTTATTATTGAATTTACCTGGGTAAATTTCATCAAAGTCACGCATAGTATGTGCCTTTAAGATATCGCTATGAATTTTAGCAACACCATTTACGCTGTGGCTACCTACAACAGAAAGACGAGCCATATGAACTACGCCATCTTGAATGATAGATACTCTGCGTACACGGTCTTCATCATTTGGATATTGTTTACGAACATCTTCTAAGAAGCGTGCATTGATTTCTTCTACGATCATGTAAATACGTGGTACGAGATTTTTTAACATATCACTTGGCCAAGTTTCTAATGCTTCTGGCATAATTGTATGGTTAGTATAAGCTACTGTATTTTTAGTGATATCCCAAGCAGTATCCCAATCCATACCTTCTTGGTCAATGAGTACGCGCATAAGTTCAGGAATTGCCATTGCTGGATGAGTATCATTGATATGAATAGCAATTTTTTTCGCAAAATCTTTTAAATCACCCTTACGGCGTTTATAATGACGAACAATACTTTGAACGCCTGCAGATACAAAGAAATATTCTTGAGTCAAACGAAGCATTTTACCTTCATAGGAGCTATCTTCTGGATACAAGCAAGAAGTGATTGCTTGTACACGATAAGATTGACGCAATCTTTCTTGTAACTGTTCTCTAGTACCTGATAAAGAAGCAAAATCTTGAGGAACTTCAGCATTCCAAAGACGAAGAGTATTTACTACATTATTGTGGTAACCTACGATTGGCACATCATAAGGAACAGCTGCAACTGTATTATATCCTTCATGAACTAATTTTAAAGAACCATCTTCTTGTTGAGCCATATAAGCATTACCGCCAAAATGAACATCAACTTCTTTGTCAGCTTTGCGATATTCCCAAGCGAAACCATTTTTAAGCCAATTATCAGGAATTTCAACTTGTTGATTATCTATTATTTTTTGTTCAAACAGACCATATTGATAACGGATAGTACAACCATGACCTGGAAGGCCTAAGGAAGCCAAAGAATCAATAAAGCAAGCAGCAAGACGGCCAAGACCACCATTACCTAAACCTGCATCTGGTTCCTGTTTAAAGAGTTCTGTAATATCAATATTCAAGTCTTTCAAGGCTTCTTTACAGATTTCTTTCATATCAAGATTGATCAAGTTTGTATTTAATAGACGACCTAATAAGAATTCAATGGAAAAATAATATACTTCTTTGCATTGATTTTCTTCATAGTATTTATTAGTCATAATCCAGTTTTCACTGATGTACTGACGAACTGTTCTAACTAAAGTCTGATATAATTCTTCTTTAGTTAATTCATTCCAATCTTTACCAAATAACATATTTGCTGTTTTTAAGAAATTTTTCTGTAATGAAGCTCTCTCTTCAATTTGCTTATTGATTATTCCTACACTCACTATTACTTCCCCCTATAAGTTTTTACCTTAATCGCACTACCCTGAAATAAAAACTCTATATTTCTAAAAAAACCAAAACCTATATATTAATATTTTATATTATATAATTTATATTATATATATTTATAATTACTATATTTTTTAACCTATATTATTTTAATATCTTATCTTTTGTTAATCAAATAACTGTATTTTTTTCAATGATCAATGGATAATTTTCAGCACCTTTTAACCATTTACCATCGGATACTACTACATTTTTATCGCAAATTACATTTTCTACTAGAGCATCATCTTGTAATTCACAATTCTGCATGATTACGCTATTTTTAACTTGAACGCCTTTTCCGATTTTAACACCACGGAATAAGATACTGTTTTCTACAGAACCTTCAATTACGCAACCATTTGCAACTAAAGAATTATTAACTTTTGCTTGTTTTTTGTACTGTACAGGAGCTTCATCACGAACTCTTGTATAGATTGGGTTATAACCCATGAATAATTCTTCCCAAATTTCTGGTTCTAACAAGTCCATATTAGTTTTGAAATAGGAACTTGTAGAGCAGATTTCAGATACATAACCTTCATGTTGGAAGCCATAAATATTTAAATTATCCTGATGACGTAAAATACCATCAATCAAGAAATCATAGCCACCACGTTCATATGCTGTAGATATGATTTCCATGAATTTTTTACGGGACATTAAATAAATACCCATGAATACTTTGGAATTTTCATAAACAGCTGGACGGTTAGCAATTTCTGTAACAAGACCATTTTCACCAGTCTGTAAAATAGTTGCATTGTCTGGACGTTCTTTATTTTCAATATGGTAAACCATAGTGATATCAGCACCAGTATTCTGATGGAAACGAAGAGCTGTAGTAAAGTCTATATTATAAACAAAACGGCTGTTGCAGATTAATACATATTCTTGTTCAGACTGTCTGATAAAGCTCATATGTCTATAGAAAGACTGTAAGTTACCATTACGGCTATCTTTATCCATTTTTATAGCTGGTAAATAGAATAAACCATCATGACGACGTGCTAAATCCCAGTCTTTACCAGAACGAAGATGGTCTAAGATAGAACGAGATTTTGCTGGCATCATCATACCAATTTTTGTAATACCAGAGTTAACCATGCTAGATAAAGCAAAGTCTAATAAACGATAACGACCTGCAAAAGGTAATGTTGCAACAGGTCTTTTTGTTGTAAGTGTTCTTATTTGTTTATCGTCTTCATATAAATCCATTATTCCGAGAACATTTTTCATAATTATATCCCTCTCTTATTTTATCCCACATTTACATTTTCAGTTGCATCGGAAACAACCATTGGTCGTACAGTTTCACCTTCAGGAATTACTACAATAGTGCCATCGTCACTACCTACTTGAGCAGTTGCTTCAATTTTGCTATTTTGAGCTACAATAGCTTTTTCAACAACAGCATCTGCTTCAATTTTTGCAAATGGCATAATTACAGAATTGCTTACTTTTGCACCTTTAGCAATGCGTACACCTGGGAATATAACAGAATTTTTTACTTCACCGCAAATCATAGAACCTTCACTTACAAGAGAATTTTTAATTTTAGCTTTTGGTCCTACATAATGAGGTGGCATAGCCATATCCACGGAATAAATTTTCCATTTACCATTCATTTCAAATGGTTGTTTTTCTTTTAATAAATCCATGTTTGCTTCCCAAAGGCTATCAATTGTTCCTACATCTTTCCAATAACCTTCAAATGCATAAGAATATAATCTAGCTTGGTCAGCTAACATTTTTGGAATAATATTTTTACCAAAGTCATGACTAGAAGTTTCATCTTTAGCATCATTTTCTAAGTATTCACGTAAGAAATTCCAGCTAAAGATATAAATACCCATAGAAGCTAAATTGCTTTCTGGTTTAGCAGGTTTTTCGGCAAATTTAGTAATACGACCTTCTTTATCTGTGCTCATAATACCAAAACGAGAAGCTTCTTTCATTGGAACTTTAATTACACCGATTGTAGCTTCTGCTTTATTCATTTTATGTGCTTCAATCATTTTAGCATAATCCATTGTATAAATATGGTCACCAGATAAGATTAAAACATAGTCTGGATTAGCTTTATTGATAAAATTAATATTTTGGTAAATTGCATCTGCTGTACCTTTATACCAATCTGCACCCTTTTCTCTAGCATATGGAGGTAAAATATATACACCACCATTTTTGCGGTCAAGATTCCATGCTTCACCAGTACCTAGGTATGTATGCAATTCTAATGGACGATATTGAGTAAGTACGCCTACTGTTTCAATGCCGGAATTTGCACAGTTACTCAATGGAAAGTCGATGATACGATATTTTCCACCAAATGGCACAGCTGGTTTAGCTATATTTTTAGTTAAAGCTCCTAATCTACTCCCTTGACCACCAGCCAATATCATGGCTAAGCATTCTGTTTTTCTCATAATATAAAACCTCCTGAAAAAATAAACATAGTCTACACATCTTGTCAATTTAGATAAAAATGCAGGAATTAATCTATAAAAACAATTAAAATTTACATAAATATAACAAATTACTCATAAAAACTTAACAATCTTAACAATTGTCGTACATTTTATAAAATTTAGATTAAATAGATTTACACAACTCCTTTTTTTATAAAAACTTCTCAAATAAATAAAATTCGTTACATTTTCATTTGACAGTATTACAATTCTATATAAATTTTGTAAATCCTGCTTTTTTTATTATTTTTTAAAAAAATAATAAAAAAAGCAGGACATTAAATTTGTCCTGCTAAAATCAACCCTTTTTTATATTTGCTTATCGCGGAAATTTGTAAACCAAATTTTTTAATCAACTCATCTTTTAAAGATAATAAATCTTCAATTTTTCCTTGTTTTAATTCAATTTCAACTTCACAAATAGGAGCTTTATTTTCTCTTCCTTGAACAAAACCAAGGTCTAAAGCCACTTCTAGCTTAGAGTCCAGCCATGTTAGCTCTATACACTCACGCACAAAATCTGTTATTACTATCGGTAAAAATTTTTTATCCTTTGTAGTTTTAATCAATGACCAAATATCTTTATCTTCAGCAAATACATTTATATCTGGTGTCAACTTTGTTACTTTTTTATTGATTTCCACGCGTTCAAACAGACCATCACTGTTTACTTTTCCCGATTTGTACGTTGCTACGATACAATCATTTTCACAGCGTACACGATAAGCAATTTTATGTTTTTGATAGAAATTATCTTCCGTATCATAATAAATAGCCTTCATATCTATACGTTGCCATGATTGATCTTTATTTTCTTGCAAAAATTCACGTATATTTTCTATTTGGGCTTCATCTTTTATTTCCATTTTTACTTCTAATTCTTGATTATTCATGGATTTCCCAACAACCTTTCTCTTTTAATCTCAAGATAGCCTGATGTTTTGCTATTAAACTACTGCGATGAGCAATGCTGATGATTTTCGTATTTGGCAAATGAATTTTCAACATATCATATAAATTGCCCTCTAAATCTTCATCAAGTGCTGATGTCGCTTCATCTAAAAATACAAATTCTGGTCTATATAATAAAATTCGCACAAAAGCTATTCTTTGTTGCTCACCTAAAGATAAAATTCTGCTCCAATCATCAACAATATCTAATTTATCTGCTAAATTTTCTAACTTACAAGCTATGAGTATTTCTTTTATTTCTTCATCACTATATTTTTCACTGATTACTTCTTCAACTACAGGATAAGAAATTGCCTGTCTTAAGCTACCAAGTGGCAAATATGGTCTTTGTGGTAAGAATAAAAATTCTTCTTCTTTTGGCAAATAAACATTACCTTTCGCATAAGGCCAAAGACCTGCAAGTGTTCTTAAAAGAGTTGATTTACCCACGCCAGAAGCACCCATGATCAATAAAGATTGATATTTCATTAAATCAATTGTACAATCTTTGATTAAAATATCTTTATTTTTATTAGGAAGGAAAACATCTACATTTTCTATACCGACTGTAATATTAGAAGCATTATCTATCATTAAATCAGATTTCAAATCCAAAGCTTCACCGACATGACGATTAAAACCATCTAAACGGCGAACTACAGAGCACCACTGTGCTATAGTTGTATAAGCATCTACAAAATATGACATTGCTCCTTGAACCTGTCCAAAAGCATTTGATACTTGCATAATCCAGCCCACTTGTACTTCTTTAGCAAACCAACGCGGTGCAGCCAATAATAATGGAATGATAATTGCTAATTGACCATAACCAGATGTAAAACCATTTAAGATTTTTTGACGAGTCATAATATCGCGGAAATTGCCAATTACAATCTTAAATCTAGTCAAGAAATTTTCTAACTCAGGCTTTTCACCACGATAAAAAGCAATCGATTCCGTATTTTCTCTGACACGCATCATCGCAAAACGGAAATCAGCTTCATATTTTTGCTGTTCATAATTTAAATTGATAAGTGCCTTACCTACCTTATGAGTGAGATACGTACCAACGATAGAATATACCAAAGACAACCAAACCATATAACCATAGATAGTGAATTCATAACTGCCAATAGGCACAGTCATAATTCCTGATAAATTCCATAAAATTACAGTAAATGCCACCAAGGTTATCAATTGACGCACAAGACCAATCGTCAAAGATAAAGTCAAAGCTACAAATTGATTAATATCCTCAGAAATACGCTGATCCGGGTTATCCATATCTTTTCCCATCAATTTCAACTTATAATAAGCCCTATTTTCCATCCATCTCACTAAATATTTATCAGTGAGCCATTCACGCCATTTTATCTGCAATAATTGTTGCAAATACACAGAATAAACGCCAATCGCTATATAAATAGCGGCAATCAAGGAAAATTTGCCCACTAAATACCAAAAACTATCAAATTCATACGCTTGCAATACATCCCAAAATTCTTTATACCAATCATTTATCAATACCGTCAAAAATACACTGGCTAAATTTAAAATTAAAACAACAGCTAAAATACCATAAGCCTTCCATTTTTGTTCAGAACGCCAATATCCTAGTGCTAAAATTTTAAAAGCCTGTAAATAATACATAATTCTTCTTGAAGTCAAACCATACACCTCTATCCTAAAATTAAATTTTATATCTTCTAAAAAAATATGCTAAAATATATATTATGTTCATTTCTTTGATGGCAAAGAAACGAACCAAAGAAAGCCACCGCAGATAAAATTTAAGCTTTGAAAAACATTATCATTTCATACAATGCTTAAAACTCGCTCCGCTCAGACAGTTAAGCAAAAACCGTATTCAATGATAATTTTTTTCAATAATCATGCGATTACCGCTAAATTTTATAATGCGGAAGAAATAACATATTATTTGTAACTAAAAATAATAACCAAATCTCCCTCACGTTAGCGAATTTTACGGTAGCCGTAGGCTATTGGCAAGGATAAAATTATGGCTATGGTTTTAGCTCTACTGTTTGAGCAACGCGAGTTTAGAGCGTTATAGACATAATTTTATAATTGACAAAGTAAAATTGATATCGGGAGGTAGAGTTCTTTTGTTACTTTTCTTGCTCATGAAAGAAAAGTAAATCTAAATAGCATCTATATATATGTTCATCTCTTTTGTAGTAAACAAACAACACCATAGATAAAATTTTATAATCACCTTTATATTACTAATAAAAATAAAATCAATATCTCAAAATATTTTCTTTTTGATTTATTTTTCTTTTAATAAAAGAAAAATGAACATTACTATAAGGAGGAAAAAATTTTATGAATATTTTACTAGCTATTGCTGTTATGATTATTATCATTATTGCTAGTTATTTAGCTGATAGAAAATACCCTACAAAGAGAATATTTATTATTCCTTGTGGCATTATTTTACTTTGTTTTGTAGCTGTCTATAGTTCTTTAGTGATACCATCTTCTTCAAATTCTATCTCTACTGAGCAACGTTTGGCTATTTTAAATGAACAACCTTATTTTATAACATGGTACAATGATTATAAAGAAGATATCAATCAGCTAGATAGATTTGCTACTGTTTATCACAAAATCATTTCTAATTATGAAAATCAATCCATATCTGCAACTGAAGCTTTAAGTCAATTGCAAAGATTATATGATGAAACAAATGCTTTTAATAATTCACTACAAGATGCTTTACCGCCAAGTGAATTATCACAAAACAATTATACATTAGTTTATAATATTTTGGAAAAAACTCGTGTTTATAGTTATAAATTAAATGAAACTATTCGTCAAAGTATTGTAATCATCAATGAAGGAACTTACAATCAAATTGAACATAAAGATATTGTAAATAATTTAAATCGCATTTATGCTATTGAAGCTCCTATAATGTTAGATATCAATAGCGAAGTATCGCAAATTAAAGATAATCTAACTATTCCAGAAAATTAATCATAAATTTAATATAGATAAAATAAAAGGTGATACTAAAAGTATCACCTTTTTTATTATAATTCTTATTATAAATCCTTTACAATTGTTTTGAGATATTCCGCAAAGTCTCCAGATAAATCATCACGACGGAGAGCAAATTCTACTGTAGCTTTTAAAAAGCCTAATTTATCGCCTACATCATAGCGTTTGCCAGTGAAATTATAAGCATAAACATTTTCACGTTTTGCCATAACTTTGAGTGCATCTGTTAACTGTATTTCTCCACCTTTACCTGGCTTAGTATTTTGTAATACTTCAAATACATCTGGAGTGATGATATATCTACCAAGCACTGCCATTTGACTTGGAGCTTCTTCAATGCTTGGTTTTTCAATCATATCATTGACTTTCATCAATTGCTCATTGATAGTTGGCACGCCTGCTACAATACCATAAGAAGAAACTTTTTCTTTTGGCACTTGTTGACAACCTAAAATAGTAGCACCTGTTTGTGTGTACATATCCATCAATTGTTTTAAAGCTGGCATTTCAGGATTATAAACTATATCATCACCTAATAATACAGCAAATGGTTCATTATCAATGAATGCTCTAGCACATAAAATAGCATCACCTAAACCACGCATATGTTTTTGGCGAATGTAATGTACATTGATTTCTGATGTTTCCTGTACCATTTCCAATAATTTAGTTTTACCTTTAGCTTTTAATTCAGCTTCTAAAATTGGCGCGCTATCAAAATGGTCTTCAATTGCACGTTTAGCATGACCACTGATGATCAAAATATCTTCAATACCGCTAGCAATAGCTTCTTCCACTATGTACTGAATAGTAGGTTTATCTACTATTGGTAACATTTCTTTAGGTGTTGCTTTTGTCGCTGGCAAAAAACGAGTACCAAAACCAGCAGCAGGTATAACAGCTTTGCGAATCCGTTTCATAACAATCTACTCCCTATAATCTACTCAAATAAATAAAATACTTTAAATTGTGACAATTTTATACAACCAAATTTTATTATAGCATAAAAAAAGATTTTCTTCATGAAATTATTTATTCGATCTATCATGAAGAAAATCTCTATTTTTATTTTTATTAATGATTGACCTGTTTAGCTAAAGTTTCATTCATATGTCTTATACCTTCTTCTAAATTAGCCAAATGTTTATCCATGCGAAATAACAAAAAACTTGCTACTACCATAGGAAAACCATAATTTGCTATATACGTAAAAATATATTCCATATTATCACCTTAATTCTTTATTTCTCTAGAGATTTATTAATAAAAGCTAATGCTTTACGATAATTTTTGCTTACAGCTTGTACAGATATATGCAATAATTTTGCTACTTGTTTATATTTTAATCCTTTAAATACTACTAAGATAAAGACTTTACACTGTTTAGGTGGCAATTGATGAATAAGTTTTATTATATCTAATCTAGAAGAAATACTATCTGCTAAATCCTCATCTACTGCCAATAAATCCTCAAATTCTTTTATTTCATCTTCATCATCTGTATTCATTTGAGCAGATAAAGATACTTCATTTTGCCAAATACGCAGATATCTACGAAATAAAGTATGCACACCTTGATATACTTTTACTTTAGCGTAACCGGCAAAAGGCACACCTAAAGACTCATTAAAATCCTTAATTGCTTGATAAAAACTAATCACGGCTTCTTCATATGCCTCTTCTTGAATAGATATTAAATGATGTTGTCTAGAAGCACTATTTAATAAATTCTTATACTTATTTAATAATAACTGTATAGCATAATTATCTCCAGCTTTAGCTTTTATTAATAGTCTTTCCATCTAATCGTCTTCTTTCTATCATCAAGAGAATAATTTAAAAGAAAAAGGGGTGACACGCACCCCTTTTTCCTTATTCTGCAGCGATTTCTGCTGTGTCCTGACGATTTACACTACCTAAATTATATTTTTGTAAGCCCGCTATTTTTTGACCAATATCTAAAATATCATCTTCTGCTAAAGAAGGATTGATATAACCGAAACTACGACTGCTATAGCTAGCTTTACCTGTAGAAGTAGTACCTGTTTCCACTTTAATAATGATTTCACATTCTGCGTTTTTCTTAACTGCCATAATACATTCCTCCTAATGAACTATAAAATTATAAATTAAACTTAAGCTAAAACATCTTGTGTAGTAGTTGTGATATATGCTTCTTTAATCGCTGTTGCTTTATGATTATTTTTGATAATAGCCTGTGTATCAATCATTTTCTGCATAACCACATCGACTTCACTCTTTGTCAATTCATCTTTAGGAGCTGCCAAATTATATTTAAAATCGTCTCCATTATCTAAAGTAAATACCATTGTTAATTTACGTGTATCTGCCATAAAAAATCACTCCTTAATTTTAAAATTTAAAAATACATCATAGCTTTAATTGATAACATCTTTTGCCGCCGTTTTTTATTCATCTTATCAACTCCTTACACTTATTTACTTGCAACTTAGATTGCAAAAATCAACCCCTAAATCAAAAATTTTTTCTTAGCAAGTAAAAAAGGCAAACTATTATCCAAAAACATAATAGTTTGCCTTTCGCTATATGTGCAGTTATGAATTTAAACTTTATATATTTTCTGCGAAGTATTTTCTAAACTTATATTTTTAAGGTCAAATAAATTTGAGGCGTAAAATTTATCCATTCTCATACCAAAACCAATACAAATTTTAAAAATAGTATCTTCTGTAGGATTACGACTTTTTTCACTTAATAAGCTAGCCACAGTTGAAGGTGGCATTCCTGCTTTATTTGCCAAGCCATTTATGCTCAAATTATAAGCCTTACACAATTCCAAAATCCTATAATCTACTGCCTTTATAAGTAGCATTATAATCATCTCGCTTTTTCTTAAATTAACTATATTATACTCTTATAAAAATAAAATGTATTCGACATATCGTAAATTTTTATAAAAATAACAAAAAATTTCCCCAAATTTGCTTAAAAGGTTTAATTTCTTCATTTAAACTGCAAGTAAATCATTAAAGGAGTGATTACTTATGCAAAATTTTCAAGTAGTAGATATCTCAGCTTGGCAAGAAAAACTCAATTGGCAAAAACTAAAAGCAAATAATATTCAAGGCGTTATCATCAAAATAGGTGAGTACACTCATCTAGATGAAATGTTTATCTCACATGTAAATAATGCTGTAACTTATAATCTGCCCTATGGCATATATTATTATGCTCATGCTTCAACAATTGATAAAGCTATAGCAGAAGCTAATTGGGTAGATAAACAAATCAAAACATATCTCAATGGACAAAATCCACCACTTGGCATCTGGTATGATGCAGAAGATAAATCTATACTCAAAAACAATATCAATGTAGCTTATATGATTGGCAATTTCATCAATCAACTAAACGAACTAGATTATAATTATGTAGGTCTATATAGTTCCTATAATTGGCTCACCAATATCATTGACTTAAATCTCCTAGCCGATTATATTCCCATCTGGTCTGCTCAATATTATCATGAAAACAGCTTTAAACTTGAATATCCCAATCGTATTTGTAAGATATGGCAATACACAGATCATAAGCAAATAGATGATATGATACTTGATTGCAATATTTACTATGCATAAACCATACTAAAAGAAAACCGCAAAGAAGATATATTCTTTGCGGTTTTTTTCTATTTATTTCTATCTATTATTGTACATTCTAAAATAATAATCTTTGTATTCACCACTTATGATTTTTTCCCACCAAGATTTATGTGTTAAATACCAATCAATAGTTTTCTTAATTCCATCATCAAACTTAGTAGCAGGAAGCCAACCAAGTTCATTATGAATTTTTGTAGGATCAATAGCATATCTACGATCATGACCTGGTCTATCTGTTACAAATTCAATTAAATCTTCACTTTTACCAAGCTCTTTTATAATTGTTTTTACAACTTCTAAATTAGTGCGTTCATTATGACCACCAATATTATATACTTCACCAATTTTTCCTTTGCGAATGATTAAATCTATAGCAGAGCAATGATCTTCTACATAGAGCCAATCACGTACATTTTCACCTTTACCATATACTGGTAATTTTTTATCATTTAAAGCATTAGCTATCATGAGTGGAATTAATTTTTCAGGAAAGTGATATGGTCCATAGTTATTAGAACAGCGAGAAATAGTCACAGGTAATTTATAAGTACGATAATATGCCTGCACTAATAAATCTGCTGAAGCTTTTGAAGCTGAATATGGACTAGAAGTATGAAGTGGTGTTGTTTCTGTAAAGAATAAATCTGGTCTATCAAGTGGTAAATCTCCATAAACTTCATCTGTAGACACTTGATGATAGCGGATATTACCATACTTACGACAAGCATCCATCAGTACACTTGTACCTATTACATTCGTCTGCAAAAAGATTTCTGGATTTTCAATAGATCTATCTACATGAGATTCTGCTGCAAAATTTACTATAACATCAGGCTTTTCACTTGCAAATAATTCATCAACAAAAACTCTATCAGCAATATCTCCTTTAACAAATTTAAATTTAGGATTTTTCATTGCTATTTCTAATGTTTCTAAATTACCTGCATAAGTCAATTTATCTAAACAAATTACTTCATCATTTGGATAATTATCTAATTCATAATATACAAAATTACTACCAATAAATCCTGCTCCACCAGTTACTAATATTTTCATTATTTATCTTCTCCATATCTAAAATTCACTTATCTATTTTTAAATAAATTTTTAAATATATAAAAATAGATAGATAAAAAAATCTACCTATCTATTTTAATTATAATATTTAGCAATTATTACCAACATTTATATTTACTATTGTTATTTTTAATTAACAAAATTCTCATTTTCCCTAATTTATTATACACTATATCTAAGCGAACAGTATCTTCCTGTATATAATTTCTTTTAATGATAAAACTTATTTCTATTCAAATTTTATAAATATCTTATTAGATCTTCTTATCAAGTTGACAATATATTAAATACCATTATATTAATTATTTATTTTTCTATATTTATATTTTACATATACTATAGCTATAATAAATGTAATTAAAGACGTAATAACAAAACAATCCATATCAAATAACATTTTTTATATACAAACATGCAATATAAACTATATACCCACATATGCATAAAATATATTGTCATACTTATATTTCGTAATTTAATATATATATCATTTTCTTTTAAATGTATATTTAATAATAATGAAAAAAATACCCACTGATGTTAATACAGTTATAAAATCACTTATCATAAACCAATTTCTTAATCCAAATAAATTAAAAATAATACCTATAAAAATAAATATAATTGTTTCCTTTTTAGAAAAAATTATATCATATAATAACATACCTAATGGAATATATAAAAACCAATGGTTAATCTCCTATTATCAAAAGTATGTTATATTAATTATTATAAAATACTTTCATAATAATTTAAATTATTTATTGTATTAACTATACCAGTCATAAATATACCGACAATAAAAACAAATACTCCAATTGCAGTAATATATCTAATAGATTTCCCCTTTTTTACCAAAAAATATATCATTGTTAATACATAAATAGATGACAATAAATACCAAAGAATCCATGAATTAAAATGTTCTCCTCTAAATATTAATCCATGAATATACAATACTATATTATATAAAACACGAAAACCCAATAGTTCTTTGTAAATATAGCCATATTCATATAATGCTAAAAGAATATATACTATAGACCATATAATATAATATAAAAGTTTTTAATGATTTCTTTACAATATTAGATTTTATATTTAAATCATCATTTTTCCTTAATTTTCTAGCTAATAAATAACCTGTTGTAAGAAAAAAATAGCACAGCTACAAATTAATTCATATAATCTCATAAAAAAAATAGGTAAATCTAAAAATTCAAATGGATATGTATATATAGCAATAACAAAAATGCCATACAAAATTTTCCTATATCTATACTATTAAAGTTTTTTTCCAATTTATTACTTTCTTTTTTAATAATTATTAAAATTCCACTATCAATTATTTTACTAAACTCAAATATTAATATATATATATTAATATTTGACAAAATATAAAAATCACTTAATAAAAAAGAATATATTATTAAATAAAAGGATAGATAAACACCTATCCTTTTTTATTTAAACTAAAATACTTTTCTTAGTTTACCATATTAAAATATTATTTTTATTTATGCGAATTAATTACTCCACTTCCTCCAGTAACATAAATCGTATCACCAACAATTAAATTTCCCATATCACTAACTAACATTACTGCTACATTTGCTATCTCTTCAGGCATAGCAAATCTTTTTGATGGATTATTTCTATTATATATATAATCTCCTTCTTTTTTTTCAAGCATTGGTGTTGCCGTAGGTCCTGGTGCTATTGCATTTACAATAATTCCATAAGGAATTAATGTATCTGCTAATCCTAATGTAAATCCCCTTACTGTCCATTTTGACATTTGATAGGGTGTCCATGCTGGTCTTAATGCTGATGAAGATGATATATTTAATATATGCCCTTTTATTCCTTTTTTTATCATTATTTTACTAATTTCTTGACACATAAAAAATGTTCCTTTTACATTTATATTCATCACTTTATCATATTCTTCAAAAGAAATATTCCAAAAATCAGATTTATTCATAATACCAGCTGAATTAACTAAAATATCTATACGATTCTCTTCAAATAAATTTGTAGCTTCTTCTATTTTATCTCTTAATTTTTCTACATCCAATATATTTAAAACAACATATTGGATATTACCTTGTAAAGTTTTACAACATTTTTTTAGCTTTTCTTCATTAGTTCCTGCTATTATAACTTTACAACCATGTTCTAAAAATTTTTTTGCAATAGCAAATCCTATACCACTACTACCCCCAGTAATTAATGCTATTTTCCCTTGTAATAAATCATTAGCATTAATTATATTAGGAACTGGTATCATCTTTTCATCCTTAAAAATATCTATTAATGTTTTTAAAAAATTTTTTACACCCATTAAATTATCTCTCTTATCATTTCAAAATTTTCTTTAACCCAGAAATTACATTTTCTCCTAATATAGACTTTACTAATCTTTTAGAAGCAGTTTTTTTTGATACTTTTATATTTTTCATTATTTTTATTGCTTCACTCTCATCATTACTATCTGTAAACACCTCAAAAATAACAGACTTTCCCCTCATTTTAGGATCTATAAATATATCCAATTTATTTAAGTACTCATCTTTATTACTAGCACTAATATATTCAAAACCTAAATCTTCAGCATAATGCTTTATCAATTTATTTGATTTATTTCCATAATGACCTGCTGCTGCTATATAAGCATCAGCATCATCTCCAAATTTACTTCCTAAATGTCCATAATTTCTAAACTCTGTCCCTCTTCCATTATTTACAATCATAATACGTAAATTATTTCCTACATGTCTATTACCAACTGAATTCATATCATAAAAAAATGTTAAATCTCCTATAATACCAAAAAATAACTTATTTATTTCTAATAAAGAAGCACCTATTAATGAAGAAACACATCCATCTATACCAAAACCTCCTGTATTAGAATAAACCATAATTGTATCATCAATATCAAAATAATTCCAAGTTCTTAAAGAATTCAATATACCTAAATGTAAAACCGAATTTTTAGGTAACTTTAAAATAGTTTGTTGTGCAATCCAAACATTTGAAAAAGGCACCTCTATATTTTCTAAGTAGAAATCTTTATATTCTTTATTCCATTCTAGAAAGAAAGTATTTTCTTTACCATCTACTTTTATATTATTATATTTTCTAAAAAAATTGGTTTCTTCCATCTCAAAAATATATTCTAATGTTCTAAATGTATCACAAAGTTCTCCATCTGGATTAACTCTCCAAACTTTTTTAGGATATATATTTAAATACGTACCAGAAATATCTCCTAAATGAATTAAAATGTCTACTTGTGCACAAGGTGATACATAACCTTCTTGTGTTAATATTAAACCAGAAGATGCTTTATATTTTCCTTTATAATTACTTGTATGATCACAAAAAACAATAGCATTATATTTTTGACAAAAAGTTTCTACTTCCTCTATTAAAAATTTATTCCATTTTTTATGTGCACCAACAAATATTCCTATTTTATTTCCTAATAATGCAGGTAACCTATCATTATATCCTATTCTTTTAATTACTCTTGCTTTTGGTAATTCTTTTGTCAAATATGACGCACTATAATCCATAGTTAAATTTATATGTGCTGGTCCACCACCTTTATAAAATAAACTTAATATTGCTTTATTTATTTTTATTTCATTAGCCCATCTATCGTCCTCATTATTAATTTCATTTATTTGCACACTTATTTTAAAAATATCTTTTTGCCCTACACTTCTGTCTATAACTTGCGGAATATTATGACCAATTTTTTCAATTTTTTGAGTAGCTGTGATTGCTAAGATTGGTAATTTTCGATAAAAAGCCTCTGTTAATCCTGGGATATAATTTCTAGAAGCAGTTGCGCCTGTGCAACTTAAAGCTACAGGCTCTCCAGTTTCAGCAGCTAAGCCACATGCAATATAAGCTGCCGAACGCTCATCTACTGAAGAATACATTTCAAAATATGGATCATTTTGCAAACTAGCTACTAAACAAATATTTGTAGCTCCAGGACTTACTACTATTCTTTTTATTTTATGAGCTTTCATCAATGCTATTAAAATTTGTATATGTTCTGCATCATTATAAAAATTTTTCACTATCAAATACCTCCATAAATTATTATTATCTAAAACGACATATAATACTTTTCATAGTATTTCTTTCAAATAATATCATATATATACTAACTATCATGCAAGCATATATTATCATACCTATAGTACTTATAGTCCATATTACCAAATTATTAATTTCAATATGCAAAAATAACATTGGCATATAAATTATAAATGATAAAATAATCACACTTAACATTCTATATATTGTACTTGTTTTTGATATTTGAGGAATATATTTTGGAATAAAAAATATTAAATCTACTGCTCTATATAGATTAGCTAACAACATCCCTGCTATAATACCATTTAAACCATATAAATATCCTAATAACATCCCAAATATAATAGCAATAGCCGTTTGTAAAGTAATACGATTCCTACTCTCTTTATATAAACCAGCTGCTATAGTAAGCATACCTTGAGGAGTTTTTATATTATACATCAAACTATTTAAAACAATAATAAATCCTGTCCATGGCAAATTATAATTTACATCTGTTATGCCTTTTGTATAAATTAATATAAAAGACATTATCATCGCAAAAGAAACTCCATGTATACCTGCTATTATTAAATAATATATTAATTGAAATTCATTATATGCTTTTTTTAAATTCTTGTATTCCTTTCTTGCAATTATATCTCCAAATGTTGAAGACACTCCGCCCATAAATACTCCTAATATTCCATTTATCCCTATAATAACTAAATTAAATACAACATATACACTAACCGTCTTTAAATTTGTAAATAATGTAGCTAATAATATTGGCAATCCACTATTAACAACTCCTATAATTTGCATATATAATGCATCCCATCTTTTATCTAAAGCTTTATTATCTGGAATTTCATTATAATTAAGATAATTATAATGTTTCTTCACAAAAAAATATAATAAATATGAACGTAAAAATACCGATAATAATGCAATTGCTCTAACTAAAACAATATTTACATTTAAATAAGATAATACTACTATAATAGATGTATTTACTATTACATATATAATAGATGCTAATGAGATAATGTATACTTTTTGATCAGCTGTTAAAATAGCTCTATATTTTGCTAAAGTAAAAAATTCTAAAGCACCTGAAACACCTAACACTAATACAAGTATTCCAACCTCTACTAAAGATAGTTCATTTGTTGTTACAAAAAAAGGATATATACCTGCTAAACAAATTGTTAATCCTACAAACATATAACCAGATTTATTATAAAAATTTTTAGCAGCTGTTACTATAGAACTTATCTTAATATAGTCTTTTTCTGCCAAAGGTTTATATAACGAATAAACAACCGCAGCAGAAAGTCCTGCTTCTACTAACATAAAATAATTTATAAACTGCGTAATTGAAGATATCAATCCATTTATTTCCGAACCATATATATCTAACATTACTCTCGGTATTATAAAACCTGATAACATTGTTATAACTTGTAATAAAGCAGTAGAAGCCGAATTTTTTAAAAATTTTTCTGTTCTTGTCAATCTATCACCTTAATTTAGTCATTTACACCTAACATTTTCTTCAATTCATATATAGATTTATTACGTTCAGATTCTAATTTTTTATTTACATCATTCCAATCTATAGAAGAAAACTCTGTATCATCATCATGATTAAAAATTTCTCTGTCTTTAATTTCTAATAAATCCAATAAATCCTTTTGTCTAGATGAACGATTTTCTTTCATTTTATCTACATTATTAATAAAAAAATCTTTATTATAAATAATAGAAAAAACAACTGCATGAAAGGATGCTGTTATTATAAATCTAGCATTTTTAATAATATTAATAAAATCTTCTGGTCCTAATTCACTTTCTGTATTACCAATTTTATTTTTTTTCTTTAGAATTAAATCTGCAATATTAAAAATAGGTATTTTATATTTAGCAGATAAATTTTCAGCAAATAATTTTATATAAGGTGTTTCCATGTATACTAATATATATTTATCTTTTATATCATCGAATTTAGTTTTAGACGCAATTTTATTCCATTCATTTTTATCAAGTAAAAGTACTGGATCTAAAACAGTATTTACTTTTTTATCTATTAAACCATGTATTATATTTTTTCCAGTTTTTTCTCTAACTAATAAATTAGAAAATCGTTTTAAATATTTTATATATATTGATCTTAATTCTTCTGGAATAGAATTTGCTCCAAAACTAGCGGCATAGCTTTTTATTTTTTTTTCATCTTTAACAAAATTTAAAAAGTACGCATCATCTAAATTAGTTATTTCATAATTCCAAACTTGATCACTACCTGTAATAAAAAAATCATATTTATTATTAAACTCTTCACTTTCTAATATTTTTTTATTTACAGGTTTAGTTAAAACAATATATTTTCTTATAAAAGATTCAAATTTCTTTCTTTTACAATAAAACATTTTAAAAGCCATAATAGATTTTATAAAAGTCTTTATAGATTTTGTATTAATTAATTTATATTCATCACTTATTAATTTACAATCATAATTTATAATTTCATTATCTACTTTTAAATTTAAAATACTATGTTGTAATGCATAAGTTTGTAAAATAGCACCATAATTTACAGCTTTATGAAATGTTATTGTTGCTGTTTTTATCTTTCTCAATTTTTTACCTCATCTCAATTATTAATTTAAAAACTCTCTTTTCAATCGTATAAAAAAATTTTTTATAAAAATTTTTCTACTTAATATTCGTCCTGTTAATATATTTTTCTCTACTGGCATATTTGATTTATCATATTCCTTTAAAAAATCTTCTATGTTATTACACCATGGTGTTTTTAAAAAATATTTCCAATATAATATACGTAAAGATGATGTTTTAAAATTCCAAGGTTTATCTTCTACTCCTGAAAAATGATATATACATTCATTATAAACTCCTTTTTTTACACCCCAATTGTATTTACAATCTAAAAATCTACATTTTTTTTGAAAAAGATAATTTAATGCTGCTTGATCTGAATATGGTATATATGGATATTTTTTCAAAAAATACATTGTTTCATAAAACATATTATAATTTTTTCTTATATATCTCAAATTAAATAAAATAACTCCACTATTAAAATAATTTTTCACATCAATAGGTGATTTTTTATAAAATTTATTATTACTAATATTATCTTGATTTACTACATCTCTATCTAATACTGCTGCTATAGCATAATTCTCTATATTTTCTTCAAATAATTTTTTTATATCCAAATTACATATAATATCTGCATCTAAATAAAGTATTTTATCTACATTAACCAATTCAGCTAATTTTAATCTAAATAATGCACCAGGAGAATATATTTCTATATCTCTTAAATTAAGAAAATCTTCTTTTTTTAATTTTATATGATAAAATATTATTTCTTTATTATAATGATTAACTAATTTTTTAAAAAAATTTTTATTATATTCACTTAAAGTATCATCATGCAATAAATGAAATATTATTTCGCTATTTGTATTTTCTAAAATTGATACCATAGCTACAGCTATTTTTGAACTATAGCTTCCATCCTTATCATGTACTGAAAAAGCTATATCAATTTTATTACTCATCATTTATATCAATCCTTATAAAAATTTTGCCAAACTCTACATCTAGACATTGCCAATTCTTTAAATTCTATATTAAACTATATTTTATTTATTATTGTTTTATTTATATCTTCAATATATTCATTTTCTATTAATTTTCTAAAATTTAATCGCTCAAGAACTAAATTTTTTAACTCTTTTTCATCTAAATATTTATTATTTAACATCATCATATATTTAGCAAAAGTTCTAGCATTTCTTGTAATATATATAGATGTTAAATTTTTATAAGGTATATTTTCTATCCCTATAGGTGTAGTAATAATTTCCAACCCATTTCCTAATGCTATTAAAGTTCTATTTTTAGTTCCTGCACCTACCAACATAGGTAAACAATGTACATCTTTTCCTATTATACAAACATCTTTATAATCATTAATCCATTCTGTATATTCAACTTCAAAATTTTTTATTTTCTTTAATTCATTAAATATCCATTTATTATTCTTTCCAATAATAATAAAATTCATTTTATTATCAAATTTAATATTTTCAGCTAAAATGTTAAATATATCCATTAAAAATTTTCTATTAAAACGTTCATCAAAATCGCCAGAAAAAACAAACCTTTTTTTCCTAATATTAATTAAATTAAAATTTAATTCTTTAAAAATCACATTTTGCAAAATAGGATGCCTTATAAATTTTATTTTTTCTTTTAAGTTATTATTATCTTTTATTAAAAAATTTTTCTTCATCCACTTCTTATCCGTATTGCCTACAACTAAATAACTTTCTATATCTTTTAAAATTCTATATTCATAAAATCTAGCTAAATGATAATATATTCCCTTTATTATTTTCCTAACAATACATTTAGTTTCTTTATATAATCTAGCTTCTGTAATACTTACAGAATCTGGACCTATTGCTATTACCTTTTTTCTATATTTAAATGGTATAAATAATCCTATATTACCTCTATAAACAATAATTTTATCATACTCATCAAAATTTAACTTACATTCCCTTAAATAGAATCCATATCTATTTAGAATTTTTATTAATCTTATTTCTTTATTTTCTGGATATATATATATATCACATTTAATACCATTTTCTTTTAATATTTCAATTATTTCCCATATTAAACCTGATGGTAATCCACCTGCATTTATTGGACTAGGCTTTATAGATGTTACTATTGCTACACTCTTCATTTAATACTCCTCTCAATTAAATAAAATATTTATATATGGAATATAGATATCATAATACATATTTATTGCATATAAATATTTTACTAATAAATATGTTGATAATAAACAAAAAACACCTATTCTTATTTTTAACGATTTAATTACTATAAAGATCATTGGTATAGTAATTATTTCATAAATATAATATACAGAACTTATTCTTGTAGCTATAACTGGACTCATATTTTCAAATAAGAAATATATTATATATCCAAAAATTATTAAATTCAAATAACCTCTATAATTCTTATCAAACTTTTCTATTCTAGATATAGCCCATAACTCAATAGGTATGAATATAAGTCGCCTAAGATATGTTAATATTACAATTGGTCCATCACTTGTAGTTCCAACCTCATAGTAAAGAGCTATTTTTTCTAGTAAACGTTCACTATCTGGCAAAACATTAAAAAAAGTGTTTAATGTTAATAATATAGATGTATCCATCATTCGACCAATTAATATACTAAAAATAAGCCCTAATACTAAATATCTAACTTTTATTTTTCTATAAAAAATAAAATATGCTAATAAAAATGAAATTACTGATATCTGTATAGTAGCAGCTAATAATGTAAATAAAACAAATAAAATTATATTTTTTTTCAAAATAAATCTAAAAGCAATTAAGGTTATACAAATCGCTAGAGTTTGTCTTATAAAAAAAATATCTCCTATATATGTTCCAAACCAATATAATAAACTAAGTAATGGAAAAGTAGCAAATTTAATAATAAAATTAACTTTTATACTTACAATAACAAATGCTAAAATAAATAATAATATTGTATACTCATCTGTAAAAGATTTTACAATAAAATTTATCAAACCAAAACCTTTATCTATAGGTATATTTCCATACCAAAAATCATCTAATGTATTATTTCCCATAAAAAATGGATAATACACTATCCAATCTGGATTATTCCATCTTATTCCAGAAATAAAAATATATATTATGGAAATTCCTATAATAATATATTTTTTTGTTTCTAATTTTATATTAAAAAATTCCATAAATGAAACTATTGTTGTTAATCCAAATAAAGTTAAATAAAATTCCATATAAATTCCCTACTTTATTTTTATTTATAATCTTAAAATTCTTTTCGAAAACCTCTCAACTTTACTAATATTTTTTGTGGTATTAATCCCACAATTAATGGTTTTATAACATATAAAAAACCACTAGGCATAAGATCTAATGCTTTAAATCCTCTATATCTTACTTGCACTTCATCCCATCTATATTTATAAGCTCTTCTTTTATATGCATCATTATCTTCTCTAAATTGATATAAAAATTCTTGCATATTATATCCTTTATAACCATTAGCATATATTCTCATAAATAAATCATAATCTTCTGCTCTACGTGTTATTTTTTCTACTTTATAATTATTTACCTTATCTAAAACTTCTTTTCTCATAACTATAGCAGGATGACAATATGGTGATGTAAATAAAAAAGATTTTTTTGTAGGTTCTTTTGCTAAAATGCGTTTTCCCCATATACCTTTATCATTAATAAGTAATAAATTGCAACCTACCATAGCATATTCTAAATGTTTATTTAAAAAACCTATTTGTTTTTCTAATCTATCCGGCATAGAAATATCATCTGCATCCATACGAGCAATGTATTTACCTTTTGCTATACTTAAACAATGATTTAAAGAATATGCTAAACCCTTATTTTCATTATTTTTTATTAAAATTACTCTTTTATCATTTTTTATTAAATCCTGTACCATTTCATAAGTACCATCATTAGAACCATCATCACAAATAATAAATTCAAAATCTTTATAGGTTTGATTTAAAATAGAATCAATGGCTAATTTTACCAAATTTTTCTTTTTTATCATCTTATAAATGCCCATTATTATAGATACTTCACACATATAAACTCCTATATAATTGATAATACAAATCTGCCATATTTTCCAATTTGAAATTTTTATTAAATACTTCTTTTGATTTTAAACTTTGTTCTGCTAATAATCTTTTATTTTTTATATAATAATTTATTATCTTCACAGCTTTTTGTTTATCTTTATATAAAAAATCTTTATTTTCTACTAAATCTCTATTTCCTACACAATCAGATAATATAACAGGTAAACCTATAGACATTGCTTCTAATACAGATAAAGGTAATCCTTCCCACAATGAAGTAGATAAATATATATCTGCATTAGCTAAATAATTTTCTAATGTCTTTCGTTCTATCCAACCTGTACATTTTATATTTGGTGATGTTAATTCTGATTTTAATTCACCATCGCCACACCAAATAAATTGAATATTAGGATTATCTATAAATTCCAATGCTATATCATTAAAAAGCTTAGGATTTTTTTGGATAGATACTCTACCTACAGAAATTATTGTTATTTTATTACTTGTATTTACTTTTTTTTCTATCTCTAATGGTTTTATACCATTATTAATAAAAGTAACATTTTTTATTCCTTGTTCTTCAATAGCTTCTTTTTCAGATTGAGAACAAGCTACTATTTTCCCACCAAAAAAACTAGCAAATTTTTCCATCCAAATAAAAATTTTTCTTTTTTTAGGACTTACATCTAAACGTAAAAAAGATATTGCATGTGAAGTATATATCGTTTTTTTTGATTTATCCAATAAAAAACTTACTATGCGACCAAGAAAACCAGCTTTACTTGAATGTAAATGTATTATATCTATATTATCTATCTTTTTTAATATAGTATATAATTCCCATAAAGCTTTTATATCCTTTAAGGGCTTCATCTCTCTTTGTGCTGTTTTCCATTCAATGAATTTAACATTTTTATTAAATAAATCTCTAAAGTTTTTAGGTGTATTTTCTCTATTAACACCATAAATTATTACATGTTCTTCATTAGATAACTCACTTATCAAATCAACTAAAAAATTAAAAGTTCCACCTGCAAAACATTCCATTACATGTACAATTTTCATTCATTAATCCTCAAAAACTACAATATCATCATCATTAATATATTTTCCAGATTGTACCTCTATAATAATTAAAGGTATTTTCCCTGGATTGGATAATTTATGTTTTACCCCCATAGGAATATAAGTACTTTGATTTTCTGTAAAAATACTTTCTCTATCATTGATAATTGTCTTTCCTGTACCCGATATAACTGTCCAATGCTCACTGCGATGATAATGCATCTGCATAGTAAGCGATGCCCCTGGATCCATTTCTATTTTACGCACTCTATAACCTTCACTCTCAGTGAGTAAAGTATATTTTCCCCATGAGCGATACATAGTGACATTTTCTCTTGCTTCTTTTCTTTTACTTTGTTTAAGCTTATTCACTATATTTTTTACTTTTTGACTTTCACCTTTTTTAGCTACAAGTAATGCATCTGGAGTATCAATGATCATCAAATTCTCTAAATCAATACCAGCTATTAGACGATTTTCACCAATAATCATAGTATCTGTGCAATTTTCCGCTAAAATATTACCTTTAAATACATTTTTTTCCTTATCAGAAAGTACTTCTGCAATAGCATCAAAACTGCCAATATCATTCCAATAAATATTTTCCATTGGTATCATCATCATCTTTTGTGATTTTTCTGCTACTGCATAGTCAATAGAAATATCTGGCATATTTATAAAATTATCCACTGTATACTGATAACCATTTTGGGTAATATCTATTATTGCTAGCATATATTTAGTTAGCTCAGCCTGCATAGTAGCTATACTAAACATAAACATACCACCATTCCAATAATAATTACCAGAAGCGATATATTCTTTAGCTGTAGCTAAATCTGGTTTTTCTTTAAAAGAAATAACTTTTTTAGCTAAGTTATTATTTTTCTCTGCTTCAATATAACCATAACCAATTTCTGGTTTTGTAGGTTTAATTCCTAAGGTCACTATATTATCTTTAGCTACATCTTGAGCATTTTTTATTAAATCTTGAAAAGCATCTATTGGCTCTATTAAATGATCTGATGGACTAACAAATAATATCTCATCATCATCACATTGCAATACATCTTTACAATAAGTCTGTGCTAAGGCAATAGCAGGAGCTGTATTTTTTCCCATAGGTTCAGTGATAATATGTGCTTCTTGTGCATTTATAGTTTTTAATTCTGCTTGCACATGAAAAATATATCGTTCATTAGTCACTATAATAATATCTTTTGCTTCTACTAAGCCTAAAAATCTCTCTATAGTCTGAGCAAGTAAAGATTTATCTCCAATTACGTGAAGAAATTGTTTTGGATAACAATCTCTAGATAAAGGGAATAATCTAGTACCCCCACCACCTGCTAAGATAATAATTTTCATCTATTAGACTGCTCCTTTACTACAAAATACAGCTTTTATAGTTTTAATCAATAATATAATATCTATCCATACGGACCAATTGCGTATATACCAATCATCCATTCTCAATCGACCTTCAAAAGTCACATCAGAACGACCATTTACTTGCCAATATCCTGTTATTCCTGGTACCGTAGAGATAATAATATTATAAAAATGTCCCATCATCTCTTTTTCACGGGGAAGATATGGTCTCGGACCTACAAGACTCATTTCGCCTTTTAATACATTGAGAATTTGTGGCAATTCATCAAGGCTAGTTTTACGCATAATTTTTCCAGCTTTAGTAACACGAGGATCATAATCATGAAGCTTTTGAAACTCATCCCATTCTTTTTTAGCTACTGGATTTTCAGCTAGATACTGCGTTAATAATTTATCACCATTTGTATACATGGAACGAAATTTATAACAAGTAAATTCTTTGCCATTTTTGCCAATACGTTTTGCATTATAAAAAATAGGTCCTTTGGAATCCATTTTTACCCATATAGCACAAGCTATTATTATTGGAATCACTGGTATACAAATCAATAAACCTACGATTAAATCAAAAATCAATTTAATCAATTTATTGATATCACGTGCTAAATTATTACGAATGCGTATAAGCATAAACTTTTCATCAAAAAAAGTTTCTAAATCAGCGCCCCCCATAGGGATAGCTGATAAACTAGGTATAATACATATATTTCTGACTAAGGGTTGCACACGATGAATAATTTCTTGTTTTTTGGTCTGCTCTAAATAAGGAATAGCTATCAATACATTATTTATCCCTGTAGTTTTGATTATATTTTCTATATCCTTAAAATCACCTAATAACGAATAATTTTCTAATCCTTTTACAGGAATTTTATCACTGATTAAACCTACTATTTTATAAGAACTCATTCCTATATCGCTATTAATAGCTTTAACAAAAGCTAATGCTTCTTCTTGGGCTCCAATAATAAGTAAAGGAATTTGAAATATATTTCTTTCATCTAAAATACGCTTTAATAAATAACGCATTATTACTAGACAGATAAAACTAGCTAGCCATAATAAAGCTAGAAAAGCTATACTATGTTCAGTAGCATTTGCTCGCACAAAAAAGAATAATAAGACCGCAATAATACTATAGATACTACTATAAAAAAGCGACTCAACCCTCTGCCAAAAAGGAATAATGCGACGATAAGTCCTTGCAGCAGCGATAAAAGCTATATAAATAAATGGTATAACGATAAATAAATCTATATAGCGAAGATTTTCCTCACTAAAATATATAGCTATCATCTCTGCTAATAATACCGCTAGATAATCTGCCATCAGTGATATACCGGACCAAATTATGCGAATATTCTGTTTTAGATTAGTTTTATAATTTTGTACCAATAAATTCACCTACATTGCATTTATTTTTATTTATAGTATAAAAGGAGAAGCTATATTTAGCTTAAAATCTATACTTCTCCCTTTACCTTTATTTCCTATTATAAACCATATCTTTTACTATAATTATATAAAGTATAACCAAAGCTGATCATTATACCTAAGACAAAACCGATAACTACAATTAATTTTTTATTTGGCTTAGCTGGCATATCTTCTTTTGGCAAATCTGCTGCATCTATGATCTGGATATCCATAGAATCTTTTGCTTCTTGAATTCTAGTCTGTTCATAGTTTTGTACAAGCGAAGTATATACTTGACCTGTAATAGTTGCTTCACGAGATAGACGCATATATTCTACACTATCAGCAGATAATGTAGCTATATTCTCTTGAGCTTCTGCTTGTTTTGCTTTCAAAGCTTCTAAAGAAGCATTATTTACAGATATCTGCACTTCTGTACTGATTTTATCTTTTAAAAGATTAGATTGCACTGGGCTTAAAGTCACTGATTGAGAATTTACAGCCTTTGCAATCTCATCAGATAAGGATCTTTCAAGGCTATTTAATTCTTCTTTCGCTTTGATCACATCGGGATGTTCATCAGTGAATTGTTGCTGAAGTCCCACGAGTTCTACACGTTTATTGACTATAGACTCACGGATATTGCCGATATTTGTATTATCAGATACATTATATTCTAATAAAGAAGCATTCTGCTGTTCCAATTGACTAGTTACACCAGCAAGTTTTGCACTATCACCTTCACTTTGAGCTTGAAGCTGAGCAATAGTTGTATCATAATTATTTAAATTAGCAATAATAGCTTTTGCTTGTTCATCAGGTGCATAGATTTTATGTTCTTGCTGATAAGCAGCTAATTTATTTTCTGCTGTTTCCATCTCTTCTTTCGCAATTTTTATGCGTTCATCAAGGAATTTCAAAGTAGTGGAATTATCTTCTTTGTTTAATTTAGTCATCAATGCTAAGAAATTGTCTGCTACCCCTTGAGAAATCATCTGTGCTTCCTCTGGTGTTTTGCCATAAGCAGCTATAGTTATTAAATCTGTTTTTTTTATATTAGTAACTTCTAAATTTTTCTTTGCAAAATCTTCTGCTGTTAATTTTTCTTTATCTTCATCTGGTAAATCTAATTCAGCAATAATAGGCTCTAACACTTCACGAGATTTCATAAGTTCTATATAAGATTCAGGTGAACCGGAACTTCCTCCCCCTATATCTGTACCAAAGCCAGCTGACATAGTTGCATAACCAGCCATAGAAGAAATATTATTAGATTTTACACGTACAAGTGTGGTAGATTGATAAAATTTTGGCAAGACAAAAGCAACTATAGTAGCAATAATAGTGCAAATTACTACTATCGCTAGAACTATCTTTTTCTTTTCAATCATTAAAGAAAACAATTTTCTTAAATCAATTGTATCATTATCATTTGCATTATTTATATCCATTATTTCACTCCTAATTAATCAGTCAAAGCTCTATACGTACTATATACATTGATAAGTGGTAATACGTCTTTATGGAAGTCGATTTTATTAGATTTAGGAATATATAAGATATCTCCATCTTCTAAGGCAAAATTCTGACTGATATCATGTTTTTCTATATAATCTTTAATATTGGCTTCTTTTACATACATAACACCATCATCTATGCGAATGGCCTGTACTTTTTTAATACGACCATATGTAGTCACCCATCCAGCTCTAGAAATAGCAGATAATACATTCATATCATCAGAAGCTAATTCCACTGTACCTGGAACATTCACTTCTCCTAATACCTGTACTTTTCTAGGTCCATAATTAGTGACGATTATTGACATATCTGGTATTTTAATATATCTGCCAAATTTTGCAGTCAATACTTGTTTTGCTTCTTCAATAGTTAGACCTGCTAATTTCACGCTACCTGCATAAGGTAAATTTACATAGCCATCTGTACCGATCATAATGCTATCCAAGCCTTGAGCATCTTTATAGCCTATAATTCTAATTGATATCGTGTCATATTTATATAAACGATAATGTTCATCATAATCTGTTAATGATTTAATAGCTGCTGGTTTAAACACTGATGTATCTGTTGCATCCATAATCACTGCACTATCAGCAATATTTGTATATACATCTTCTGGCGCTGCAAAAGCTGTAGTTGATAATGCTGATACTAATAAAGCTGTAACTATCGCTTTTTTATAAAATCTTCCCATAAAATCCTCCACAAATTTTATTATTAATTTATAAATCCATTCTTAACTAATTCTATATTATATCATATATATGTAAAAATCCACTACTATATTATTTCCTTATTTTATATTTATATTTTACAAAAAAATATAAATTTCCTAATAATATCAAATATAAACTTAGATATAAAAAACTCTAGAATATAAATCCTAGAGTTTTCTTAATTAATCTTTATTAATCTTTCATTAAAACTTTATAAATATAAGTCATAGCTATAGCTAATAAAACAAAACCAGATACTACACCAATCCAGCCATTACCAGCAATACCAGCTACTAAATAACCTACAAATGCACAACTAGCTACTACGATTACATATGGAACCTGTGTACTTACATGGTCGATATGACTACATTGAGCCCCCGCAGAAGCCAAAATAGTTGTATCAGATATTGGCGATACATGGTCACCACCTACAGCACCAGCCAATACTGCTGCTACTGTAACTACTAATAGATGTGGATCAGTAGATACTACAGCAAGAGCTATAGGAATCAAGATACCAAATGTACCCCAAGAAGTACCAGTAGCAAAAGCAAGACCGATAGCTACAAGGAAGAATACTGCTGGCATGAACATACCTACAGTAGCATTATTGGATACAATACCGCCAACATAACCGCCGATATTTAAATAATCTTCACCACAAACACCAGATAAGCTCCAAGCAAGACATAAGATAAAGATAGCTGGAGTCATAGCTCTAAAACCTTGGTTAAAACATTCACAGAATTTACCAAAGCGAAGCACCCCACGTGGTACATAGAGTAAAAATGTGAATACTAAAGCGATAAAGGAACCAATTACTAGACCTCTGGCAGATTCACAATTTGCAAAAGCATCAGATACACTAGCACCTTCTAAAATACCACCAGTGTAAAGCATACCGAAGATACAACCACCGATTAAAACGATAAGTGGTAATAATAAATCTAAGATTTTACCATTACCTACTGCTTCCATTTTTTCTTCTTTATATTCTTCAGGAATTACTAATTTGCCACCGCTTTTTTTCTCTAAAGTTTTCATAGCAGCAAAATCTTTACCTGTCCAAATCAAGAACAACATAAAGATAATAGTAAACCATGCATACATATTAAAAGGAATTGTCTGCAAGAATAAGGAGAAACCATCAATAGCACTGTCTTCTGGAAGTGAAGAACTAACTGCTGCTGCCCAGCTAGATACTGGAGCGATAATACAAATTGGTGCTGCTGTAGCATCAATGATATAAGCGAGTTTTGCACGAGTTACATTGAATTTATCTGTAACAGGTCGCATAACTGTACCTACAGTCAAGCAGTTAAAATAGTCATCGATAAAGATAACTACCCCTAAGATAGAAGTAACGAGTAAGGAACTGCGTTTTCCTCTGATTGCACTTGCTGCCCATTCACCATAAGCACGAGAAGCACCAGAGCGAGCAATAGCTGCTACAATAATACCTAATAAGACCAAAAATACTAAAATATATACATTTCCGCCAACTTTATCGGACATAATTGCAAAAAATGTATCAATAGCAGCTAATAAATCAAAGCCTGTGAACATTAAAGCCCCTACAAAGATACCCACAATCAACGACATGTATACTTCTTTTGTCGCCAAAGCCAATACTATGGTAATTATCGGAGGCAATAGCGACCATGCTGATTCAACCATTCATTTCCATCCTTTCTTTTATGTATAAATTATAAATAGTTAAAAACAATAGCTATATTATACCATCTATAGACTATTTGGCAAAATGCTTTTTGATAACATATCCTGTCCTTAGTTGAAACAAATCAATTATAATACCTAATATAATATCTAAATTAATTCAACTTGTTTTGCCATATTCATTGTAGTATAATAAACAAAGAAGAGAATACACTGATGTTTGCCGATGTCAGCCCTCTTCTTATAGTGTTATTGTTGAAGAAGAGGCTTAAAGCTGTTATAAATAATATATAA
>ULNR01029718.1_pt1 | contig 38512 bp, 32 predicted proteins | sample 1951971 | NCBI WGS metagenome assembly ULNR01 (sample SAMEA4835582, study PRJEB28245) | human gut metagenome | biome: gut microbiome; material: fecal sample | place: Denmark | collected 2008 | reverse complement strand
GATGAGGGCAAATTCTAAATAGAAAGCTTGATTGTATAGGCTTTTTGGAGAGCCTTTGGAGAAATCCGAAGGCTCTCTTATTTTTTATAAAAGTGCATGTGGACGAGAATAATATTGAAATGTCCACATCTCGTCCACGTAAATTTAAAATGTGGACGAGAAAATAATATTGAAAATGTGGACGAGGTATGTTATACTCCTAATAAAAGGAACATCTGTTCTTGAAAGGAGTATGACTATGGGCGATGTATTAATTAAAACAAGAACTCGTAACAGTGGTAAAGTAGTATATGAATATCGGTTTGAAGTTGCTTCTATAGAAGGCAAACGTCAATGGAAGTCTAAATCTGGCTTTGCTACAAAGAGAGAAGCTAAAGAAGCTGGCAAGATAGCACAGCAAGCATATGAACATATGGGACAAGTTGTAGAACCTTCAGATATGTCATATGCCGATTTCCTAGATATGTGGTTAGAGAAAGACTGTAAGCTCACTTGTAAACCTTCCACGCTTGTAGGATATGAAAAAAAGATTAGATTATATATCAAACCTGAAATCGGCTCATATAAGCTAAAAACTATCACCAAAGATACTCTGCAAGATTTCATTACCAAAATGTATGATGAAGGCTACTCAATCAATACAGTAAACTCAGTTAAAGGATTATTAACAAAATCATTTACTTATGCTTTAGACAGACATTATATCATATCAACACCTGCAATAAATTTAGTAGTTCCGACAAAGAAACAACCAAAGAAAACTACGAGAAGTAAGAAACACGTATATATTCCTCAAGAAGTTATGCAAAAAATATTTGAAAGATTCCCAGAAGGTACATCAGCTTATATCCCTATTATGATTGGTTATCATACAGGATTACGCTTGGGAGAGATATATGGACTTGTATGGGAAGATATTGATTTTGAGAATAAAACACTCTCAGTTAATAGACAAGTTCAATGGGAAGCTGGCGAAGCAAGATCAGAAGAAGAGAAGAAAAGAACTAATGGCACATCTAAATCTAATGGATATTGGTACTTCTCCAAGCCTAAATATAATTCTTTTAGAACAATAGAACTTGACGATGTAATATTAGAAGCTCTGAAAAAAGAACACGACAAACAGCTAAAAGCAAGGGCATATTTTGACAAATACTATAATCATTATTATTGTGAAAATGAAATGACATATGCCAAAACTGATGACATATTACCAATGAATAAAGTATCTCAAGAAAAGTCACCTTATGAAGTTAATTTTATTTGTAGACGAGAAGATGGTTCATATATTAGTGCAAGAACGACACAACATACATCCTCTATAATCCATAAACAGTTGAACTTCCCTCAGTATGATACACATAGTTTAAGACACACTCATGGAACAATATTGTACGAAAATGGGGCTAGTTTTATGTATATTAAGGAGAGATTAGGACATAAAAATCTACAGACAACAATTGAGATATACACAAATCATTATACAGATACAATAAATAAAAATGGTAACATTGTTTTAAATAATGCTTTTAATAAGGAGAATGTATGATATATTTGATTAATAATATTCGACAACATGAGAGACATTTCTGGAATTGTCTGCATAGTATTGCTTCACAAGAACAGATCCAAAGAATATTAGATGGAAACAAAGTTATCATTAATGAATCTGAATATCAAATAATAGAAGAGGAAAAATCGTAAAAAAATAGGGTATGTAGAAATTAATCTACATACCCTTAAAATTTATATTTTCAATATCAATTTACCATGAACATAATATTTAGGTCTTTCTTCTTTATATAATTTCCATCGAAGAACATCATCAAGAATTATAACAATACCCGATAGAAACATCCAAATCAAACTAAAAAATAAATTTATTTGACCTCCGATAAAACTAAATGGAAGAGAAGAGTAGTCCCAAATATGTAATCCACATTGTAAGTTCCAATAAAAACCACCAATCGCTTCTGACAATGTTGTGATTAACATGCCAATTATACATTGAAGAATAAAATCAGTTTTGATGTCAAATAAATTGTTAATCAAGCCAATCATTATTCCTATAAAACCTGCCAATATAAACATTCTCCAATCAGATAGCTTACCTTTATATAGACATTCAATAATAAAATATATTAAACCATATACAATAAATAATGTAGAATATTTTATAATTCTTTTCATAATTCTACCTCATATTATGCATTTATTGTTACAACTTTCTCAACTATCTTTTTACTCTGGTTCATTATCTCATTATATTTATCAAGATATTCGCCAGTCAACTTATCACCATACTTAATCGCAGCTATATCATCAGTTTTGTCAACATCGGAAATTGATAAAATATATAACTTAAGCTGATTAAAATATGTCTGATTAGTTGTTAAATTCATTGTCTCTTGAATATAAATTGCAGAAATAGCATCATAATTATATAAACCACATGATTCACCATCAGCATGATAAGGAACTTCCATTCCAGTTTCTTTTGCAAGATTCATTGCATTAAGCATATTACTCTGATCCTGAACAGTGTATGAATAATGTTTTCCGTTAACCTCCACACCATTCTCAATAACAGCTTCACAAGCATTAGACATTTCAAAAATTTTATTATTTTTTGTGAATTTTAAAACAAGTTTTTTTTGCTCAGCAATTTCTTCTTCGGTCAATACCTTTTCTGGTTCTTTTTCTGGTTCTTTTTTTTCTGGTTCAGTATAGACAACACCTGTTGATATATAATATGTGTTACCTTCATCGGTAGACTTATATTTTGTTGTAAATTTTGAATAGTCTCCCATGATTTCATCATTATTTTCATTTAAAAGATAAAATCCTGAAAGAGCTATATCTTCAGTAATGTTTTCAACTTCCAATTTATATATATCATTAGAGATATATGATAATTTTCCAATTGAAATAGTTTCATTTTTATTAAATTTTAATTTATCCATTATAAATCCTTTCCGCAACGAAAAGATAATTTATATTCATTTTGTAACTTTGGCAATATATCCTTTACGAACAGAATCCCTTTTGTCTTATAGTAGCCTCTATCTTTGTTTGATCAATAAGAACATATCTATTAACACTTTCCAAATCTGCATGTCCTAATAATTTTGCAATCACACCTATATCTGTATCACGTTCTGCTAATTTGGTTGCAAAAATTGCTCTAAATAAATGTGGATGAACTCTGGTGACTCCACTAATTATGCCTAATTTTCTTACCATACTTTCTATTGCAATTTTACATAATCTTGCAGGATATCCCTTCCTAGAAGCAAACAATGGCGTATTAGACGCATATGTACAATATGTACCATTCATATTTATATCTTTTCGTTGCTTTAAATATTCGTTTAATCTCATTGCTGTTTTACCAGAAAACGCCACTGTTCGTTCTTTATTTCCCTTACCTAATACTTTACAAGTATAGTTTTTAAAATCTACATCTTCCAAATTAATTCCACATAATTCACTAACTCTAACACCAGTATCAAGAAAGAAGTGAATAATCGCTAAATCTCTTGAATTTGTAGTATTTATTTTTAGTAACTCAATTTCCTCGTCTTTGAGAGGAACTTTGATACATTTTTTATATTTTACAGGTTCAACAATAGATATAGGATTATCAGCTATCTTTTTGTGCTTATATAAATAACTAAACACAGAAGACAGATATTTTCGCTTAATATCCATTGTCGAACCTTTTACATTATCAGGTAACTATTCAATTGTTATGAGTTGTGAATACGTTACTACATAATTAATGTTTACAATAAAACATTATATATTGGACTCTACAATTCATATCCCCTTGTAGTATATCTTTAAAAACTACATACCAACTATTATTCATGAATGTTACACCTTCTAAGTGAGCAGGAAAAGCCTTTCCGTCACCATTAGATACTAATATAACAATATCAGTAGCAGAGAGAGTTTGTAATCCAAATATCTCTGCTACTTGTTGGAAGTTGAATAATACAAATGAATTATTACCCGATTTCACTTCTTTTACTACAGTACCAGCATCGATTTTTATATTACTTAATCCATTAAGATTAAGATCTGTTTTTAGATTACCTAAACTCTGGTTTAATTCAGTTACACTCTGGTTTAATGTAGTTACACTCTGGTTTAATGTAGTTACAGTAGTAGCATCAGCAGCATATCCAGTCTCTGCCGTATTTGTACTTGTAGTTATTCCTTTTATTGCGCCCACTTTTGTCTGAGCAGTCTTCCCATCATTGAATTCAACATCATTTGCATGTGTCCAAAACGATATTCTGTGCCATAATTTATCGGCAGTACTCCAAATTCTATAATATTTTCCTGTTACTTTTTTTTCACTAACAGCCATTTCAATTCCTCCTTTATAATAAAAAAGAGACACATTTAGTGTCTCAAAATCTGTATTCATATTTAATTAATCATCTATCCATGCCATACCATCTGTAGGGGAAGAAGGTTCTTCTGTACTAGAATTTATTCTGTCACATTTTTCTAAAGTATTTAGATATTCTTGTAACGAATAAATTCTATTTTGAACCATGTTAAAATAATCAGAATTAATTGTAGTAATGTTACTTGTATTACATAATTTCGATGCATTATCATAATCACCTTGATCAATATAATTCTGAATATTAATCATAATATCTTTATTTGGTATATCTACATCTGATATAAATGGTAAATCGTCTATACTATCTGGAAAAACTGATTCTACTTTATAAGTCATTTCACATACCCCCTATCCAAACATCTGAGTTATTAGGAGTAGAAGGTTGGTCTTCCATATAAAATACAGACTGTTTAATTGTTTTTGCATATATTTCTGCATTTCTTATTTCTTCATTTAAGGCATTAAAATCTGCACAATCAGGCATACATTGTTTTATACTTGGATTTGCATTGATTAATTTTGCAGCAGAAATATAGTCTTTGTCCTTTTGGTATTCTTTTATTTTTTCAATCAATACTGCATCTGAATTAGTCACATTTCTATAAGTCTTCTTATCCATTACAGCAGATGGAAAATTAGAATACTCATGTGTATAATCTGCCATACGTTTCTCCTTTATTCTTCATATAATGGATAAAATGTATGCATTGTGATAGATGTTGTTCCATCTGTTAAATTTAATGTTATTTTATCCGTAATATATTGTTTTATTTCTGATTCTCCTATTTTAGCGTAAGATACTTTCATATATTCTTTCAACCAGGGTATAAGTCGTCCAATTTCAATACTTATATTATCAGTTAATCTTGCGTCAACAAATAATTCATACTCAGCTCTTTCAAGAGCAAGACTATCAGATGAAATGTTTTCATATACATCACCTGATTTTACATCTAAACGTTCTTCGCCAAGTCTCTGTACAGTAAAAGGAGAATCTTTTATTATTTTTAATGATACAGTATCAACATTGTATTTATCTTGAAAATATTTTTTTGTATATTTAGTTGTAACTGTACCATCTGCACAAGTATATTGATCAGAACTTACAGAACCATCTACTAAAGCTGAGAGGGCGTGAGCTTGCCATGCGCCTTGTGCATAAAAACGCTTTATCCATGTTTTATTTTGATATGTTTTTCTAAATTTAAAAACATATACTTTCCCAGCAGGTAAATAATTTGCATCTAAAGGTTTATCAGTATTTTCATCATAAATCTGGATATCCCCTAAATTATTTACATTGATATATTGTGTTGAAGAATTTGTATCTGGAATTTTAATTGCAATTAAATCTCCATTAGAATAGTCTTTGTGATATGCTTTCATATTTACAGTATAAATAGAATTTGAATTAGTAACATCTTCTGAATAGAAATCTACATCAAATGTCTCACCCCATACATGTACAACATTTCGTACATTAGAATAATCGGTTGAGATTGATTCAGAAACTAGACAATTTTTAATATCATCATTAGTTATAATAATATTATCTTCTTTACAAGAAGGCGTTAATCTGGTTATAAAAATACCATTCTCATCAAAAGCCGAATCAAAATTTGGATACAATTCTGTTATATCTGTTATCATACTTGATACATTGTCTCCAACAGAAAATTCAAGATCATATGGCACACAATTCCAATAAGGGTGTGACGCTCTGTAAGACATATAATCCTTATTGAATTCTTCTAATCCCTTGGACTCGCCAATATCATCAACAATATAATCTTTTATACCGCCTAATTGTGTTATCGTAGATACTAATGAGTCTCTGATTGTATTATATTTTAATGGAGTACCATCATCAGTTTCTTCATAAGCTGGGATAGTAGTAGTCAACGCACTTAACTGTCCGTTTTGTGTGCCATCTAATCTGTTCCACAAATCGCCACAATTAATAGTTAAACTATTACTATCTACAGAAATAGAAGAATTAGTATCAGTTACAATAAAACATCCTTCGTTATACCATTTATATTCCGACATTCGTGGAGTCTTAAGTCCAATTTGAAGCATGATCTTTTTATTCATCCACATTCTTGCTCGTTCAGAAGGTGTCATTTTATCACCTATTGGGAACATAGTAAAAGAATATGTACGCCTTGTATTTGAACTTGAGTCTATTGAAACTGAGCCATAATCTATTGTGAATTTTATTTCGTCCACAATACAATTATTGTTATCAAATACTAAAATCTTATATAAATATTCTACCCATTTTGAAAAAGCAAGTTTCTTATCTAATGTACTTATATTTGACATACAAAATTCTCACTTTCTTTAATAGTCAATCCATACAAGATTATTCTTTGGCATAAACGGCTCATTGTCATCAATAATGATGTCTTTGTCATAGTTGCTATATTTCTCATCAGAAGAAACTTGAACATAATTACCATCTTTTCCCCAAAATTCAGAGGAAACATTACTAAGTCCTGATTCATATAAATCTTCTTCGTTAGTATAGTCACCTGATTCATACCACTGAAAATCAATGATTCTATGCTGCCAATGTCCATCCATCGAATCTGTTGGACTTCCGTCAACATTAATCATCCACATACGTCCATCAAATGATTTTAATATTTTAGGCATACCATTTGTAAGCCAATTCATAATATTTTTTTGATATTCAAAAGACTTTTCAAGTTCAAAATCACAATTATCATTCATAGGTACAAAATATCCACTTACTTCGCCAGAATCATAATTCAGATCGCCAAATGTATGAGCAAATGGGTATCTATACATAGGAATTTCCTGCTTTGTCAGCTTATAATTATTTCGCGTTGTGTCAATACTTCCTATATCTAATATAGTTCCGTAATTATGAGTCAAATCTGAGATAAAAATGCCATCAAATGAAACCATGATTTCCTTTATATCTCGTCCATTCTCTACGCCATTTAAAAGACTAACACAAGCATATTCATATGTTTTTTTGTTTTGAACAATATTATCAATATAAGTAATATCAAAATCTTCAATTTTTTGTATTGCTTTTCTATATATAGTTGTCCACGTAAAATCACCTTTTAAACGTTTTTGAATGATAATGTCAGAAGTATTATTAAGTACATACTCAATATTTCCTGCTGATAAGCTATGTTCATAATTAGCTGATAGTATAGAATTATTATTCCATGTGGTATCAATTTCTTTTGATTCTTCCATATTACTATCAGTACTAATTACAAACGTATCAAAATCAGCATTACCAATTTTTGTTTGTCTTATATCATCTACATTAGTAGGGGTAGGAGAGTACGAATAGTCTGCCCCTAAAAAAGTTGAACCTAAAATTATCATTGCACATCTCCTCCTTTCTACTGTATTGTTATTTTAAATAAACTGTCTTGTCTTGTAATGTAAATTGTATAAAATTGATTTGCAGTTAATTTTTGTCTTGGGGTATATAAAATATAATGACTTAATCCGTTGGAAACATCCAATTTAAAATAATCCAAACCTTCATATATATAGTGGTACAATAAAATTTTATCTACTTTATTTGTTTCAGACCAAATAAGTCCAGTTTTAAAGTTTTTTGCTTTAATTCCAACCTTGTGACCTGATTCTATAAGTAATCCCTCATTGTATTCTACAAAGGTATTTGAATTATTAAATTGTAACACACCATTCGATATTGTATATGAATCTGTAGCGACACCATCAATTGAAACAATATTAGAGATACATTGTACATATCCACCTTTATAATTATTTTTTACCTTGAAAATGCCTGAAAAATTAGAAGAATTATACTGAGTATATATTTTTACAAAACCAGTATCTATTTCTACCGAATCTACAGTAATACCAACACATCTTAAATAATAAATTTGCTCATTATCTAAACTACTATATATATAAGTAGGAGTTTGATTATATATAGTCCCACTATTAGATAATTCATTATATGTGGCATCATACAAATAAAAAATGTATGATTGTAATTTCCTATTTTCATTCTGAGAATAATTAATTGTAGCATTATATGATGATGACTTTACATAATTTGTTCCATTATTTAATCCGCTAAAATTAAAAGTGGGGGTAGAATAACAAGTAAATAATGCTTTGTCAGATAGGCTTGATTCATTATTATTTTCATCAAAAACAGATATTTGTATTGTATACGATGTTCCATTAGTTAATATGTTCCCACTAATCGGATGTCTAAATCTCATTTCTGAGATCGTTTCATCTTTTATAATTTCATTAGTTAATGCATTCCTGATTACAATTCTATTCTTATATGGTTGATTTCCTATATAAGAAAAGGAGAAAACGTAACCAGCCGTAGCATCAAACGATATAATTTTGCTGATAGCAGGCTTCATAATTTTCTCCTTTCAAATTAACCTATCCAAACAGCATTACTAGCAGGTGAAGTTGGCTGTGTTGATGAATAAGTAAAAGTTGTCTTTTTATCTACTAAATCTTTTAATACTTTTCCTTGGTAAGCTGACAATGACTGATCGGTTGCAGTTGAGGTGAGATTATTTTGTACTCCACGCCAAGTATCAGTTTTTTTAAATCCCCACCCTGCAACAGTGGAATCGGTTACTTTTGTTGCCCCAGAAGCAATTCCATCTAGTTTCTTCTTGTCAGCTGCTGTCATCAGTCCGTGAGCAGACTGAGTTACATCATTGTAAGTAGTATTGGTTGTAGGTGGTGTATAACCAAGAGCTGTAGTTACATCAGATTTAGATAAGTCTGCCTTGGCATAACTGAGAACACTCCATACACTTGTACCATCACCAATTTTATATTTATTGTTCTTATCTGAGCTTATAGCCATTTCACCCTTGAGTAGAACAGGATTTTTAGAAGCCCAGTTACTTTCCGTATCAGTTCTTTGTTTTACTTTTACATTAATGGTGTTTTCTGCCATTATTTTTAACCTCCTTAATTTATAAATATATGAAGGTATTGATATACCTCTATGCATAGAAAAAATGGATACACATAGAGGTATCCATTTATTTAAATCTATATTTTATTATGCTGATGCATTTCCACAATCAAAAACAATTGTGTTAGAACCCTGAACTAAGAAATCAGAGGATACATTTGCCTCAACGGGAACACCGTTCGCAAAGTATACAGGATGTGTTGTAGAACCTGCATTTGTACCTAATTTGCTTGCAGTCGTTGCAGTTGTCGCAGAGTTTGCTGAACCTGCACTTGTTGCATATTTAACAGATTTATTTGCGTCTGCTGTATTATCTACATTTCCAAGCCCCACTTCTGACTTTGTATATGTAGGCTTATTTGCCGCTTTCGCCCAAGCATAAACATCAGATGCAGGTAATGTTGTAGGGTAAGCAGGAAGAGTGACAGTAGTGCCAGACTTATACTCTTTCGTACCAATCTTTACAGACTGAACTGCTGAGTCGGCTTTTACGCCCTGTGCTGCTGTAGCATAATTTTTGGCAAGTCCATTTGCGTAAGTTTTAGCAGCAGATAAAGCATCTGCTTCAGATTGGTCTGCATAAGCTTTTGTCGCATAGTTAGTAAGATCAACAGCAGAATCACCGATTTTCTCAAACTTCTTTGTATCTCCGCTTTTAATAAGCATGTACTCATCATAACCATTATTAGCACCAGAACCTACAGCACCAGAAGCTTTCGCTACCATATAAATTGTGTGTTCATCAGCAGTATCAACACTTGGAAGTGCATTTACAATAGTTCTCTTCAAATGATCTGCATTTGCTACAGCACTAGAAATTTTTGAATCAATCTGTGCGCCTGTATAAGTATCAGTAATTCCGTATCCAGAAAGAGTTGTAGGATTTGTACCAGCTGTTACATGTCCCTTATTATCAACTGTTACAGACTTATATGTACCAGCTGTTACACCAGAAGTTGGGTGAGAATATACAGTGTTATTGTCTGTTGATGTGATAACGATATTGCCACTTGAATCTGTTGTTACTTTAGTTGCACCTGCGCCACTGATCTTAAGTGACTGTTTATTCTTATCGCTATCTGTAATATCAATAGTTGCATTTCCATTTGCAGCACCAGATGGAGCACCTAATGTATATTTTGTATCTTTATATGATGTGATAAAGCCAGTATCATTTTGGAGCTGACTTACCTTTGTTGGTACAGTTACATCGACAACCTTAGAATTCGGTGTAAGTTTAGTACCATTCACAGAAACACCCTCAATTACGTTTGCTTGTGCATTACTTGGCGCATGTGCAGATGTAGAATGCTTATAAGCTGCGTCATAGTTTGCTTTCAACTGAGTTGTAAATGATGCAGTAATAGCGTCCAAAATAGCTTTGTTGCTATGTGTATGACTAGCTGTATCAACAGCAGATTTGATAGCAGCTGATACTTCGTCAGGTGTCATTGCTGAATATGGTAAATTAGCAAAAGTGTTTGTCCCATCACCAAACTTAAATTTTGGCGCACCAGATTCAGGAAATTCAATTGCCATTTCACCTTTAAGCAACACCTTATCAGATGAAGCCCATGTAACACTTGTATCATTACAAAGGACAATCCTTGTATTTAAAACATTGTTTGCCATATTAGTATCTCCTTTAATTAAATAAGGAGAAGAAGCTATGCAGCCCCTCCTCCATTTATAATATTAATATCATTGTAGTCACTACCTATACAGTAATATTTCAAATCGTCATCGCTCCAACGATAAGTCTTATTCTCTGCCGTAGCAACATAAATTTTTGATGCACTACCAATATTCGGAAATGCATATTTCGTATCCTTCGTTACAACTGGTGATTCATTTAGTTCTTCCCATACTCCGTTATTATAAAAACAAAGAGTATTTGGCAATAACAAATACAATTTATTTGCTAAAGGTGCGAGAGGAAGATCATTTACCACCAAAAAATCTGAAGATATAGGATTTCGCGAAGTCGCTGAATCCTTATAAAAGTTCCCCGTATCTCTACAGAAAATTAATTGACCATCTGTAATGGGGACATCTTTTAGTTTGGATTCAGATACCTCTGTTAAAGATAAAAATGCCATTATAACCTCCTAGATATCCCATTAGCCGATACGGATAACTTAGGCAATTTCAGCCCAAGTAACAGCACCTTCTACAACTTTTACTCTTGTATCCATTGCTCCGTTTAAACCATCGGCATAAGCCTTCGCATCGGATAATGCTTTGTCTGCTTTTGACTGAGCATCGGTAGCTGCCGCTGTAATTGCCTCCTGCTTTGCTGTTGCAATAGCTCCTGTTAATTCAGTAACTTTTCCATCAATCTGATCTTTGTTGTAGTAATTCTCAAGAGACTTTGTAAGTTCATTAAACTTGTCATTGATTGCCTTTGTAACAGATTCTGTTGTTGCATACGCAGATAAATCAATTGTAAAGCCTAACAGCTCCCATCCCTCGCCAGTGTAAACGTACTCTTTGCCGTCATCAGAAGTATGATAAACATCACCGACAATCATACCTTCGATAGCATCTAAAGCAGTTTTGTTATCAAGAGAACCTTTAAACTTAAATACAGAAGCAACTTTTGCATCAATCTGCTTCTGTAATTCGGTCTTTGCTTCATTTACCTTCTTAGTTGCATCTGTTGCAGCTGTCTCCGTTGCAGACTTAATAGCCTCATCTTTAGCCTTGTCAATTTTTGTCTGTAACTGGTCAGTTATCCCCATACCTTCCAACTTCTTTGCAAGATATGCTTTGATAGCTGCCTGAGTAGCTACTTTTGCATCATTAGCCGTGTCATCCCCAATCTCGCCAACTGTACCAACGGCAATATCTACATAATTTACTCCTGTGTATAATTTTGCAGAAAAATCAGGAAGCACATATACAACACCCTGAGACGGAGCAGTAGGTAAAGAAGTAACTTTCTCGAACTTCTGGCTATATACTTTATCGCCTTTAAAAATCTGTCCATCGGCAAAATACAAAGTATCATTATCTTTTGCCTGTAATGCCTGATAATTTGCAAGTGTACCAAATTTAAAATTTACAATGTTATTCATAGATAAAATCTCCTTTAATTTTGTTTTTTGTGTTATTCAGTTTTTAAAATTCAGTCCAAGTGAATCCAGAACCTGTATTTGAAATTACAGGTTCTACAACGAATGAAGATGCGCCCTGCTGTACTGTGTAAGGGTAATACTTACCATCAGCAGAATTTTTGATTGAAATAGGTTGTCCTGCATAAGTGTCAGAACTTTTATTTAATTCAGTAACTGCATCTTCTGTGCTCGTAAATATACGAACTCTTGGTCTGATTTTCTGCTGAGTTTTATCATCTTTGATATAAATCAACTCGGAAGTATCTTTGGTCAGTACAAGGTCACGTTCGTCTAATGTACCACTTTCAACAGCAGTATCAATGTTATTCGCATTACCGTAACCAAACTTCATATCAGCCATGCTTTTTGCCTCCTTTCATTAAATTAAAATTCGACAACCTTAATGGTCTTACCCTGACCTGATGAATCATCACCATTTGCGATATAAACTTTATCACCAATAGCGACACCACCTTTTGACAGTTGTAAATAGCCATCCTTATAAACAAGATTGTCAATATGATTATCGTCAACTGCCTGAATCAAATCTGCCAACTGTTTTGCTTGTGCGTCAGCCTTCAGCAATCTTTGATCAATAGCACTTAACGCATCATCTGGAATTAAATCGCTCCATGCTGTAAGCGGAACAATATGGATATATGTTGATGTTGTGTGTCTTACACGTTGCGTAATAACACCATCTTCACCCATTTCATTTTTAAAAAATGTAAGCTGTACTTCTACATCACCAGGCTCTTTTGTGAACTCTGTATCGAATGGAAGTTTATATTCAAGCATGTCCTTATATAATTCGTCTGTCAGCTCTAACATTGCAGTTTTATATGCTTTACTTACAGGTAATTTATACTCAAGTAAAACACTATAAGAAGACATGTCTTCGCCTTTATATGTCTGACTAGCAAGGAAGTGTAATGAATCTACTAATTTATTTCTCTGAACAATTCTTTCTTTGACAGACACTATAAGCTCGTTTGTATCTTTAACAAGAATCGTATACATTACTGTTCACCTACTTTCTCTTTGGCTGTAATATACTCGTAGTCTTTCTGAGAAATCACGCCTTTATTTTTTAATTCATCTAATTTAAAAAGAGCTATCTTCCCACTGGAAAATAGCCTTTGTAAACTCTCTACAAATTCAGTTGTCATAAAACTCCTCCCGTTATTAAATCAAGAGTATAAGCATCAATGATTTCTTGAGGTGTTTTCATATTTAAAGTTCTTAATTTGTTGTATTCATACACATCAATCTCAATCAATGACACTGTATCAACATCTTGTTTTTTTATAGACGGAAAAACATCAACATGCCAAAAATATTCACCGTCAGAAGACATAACTCCTTCGGCTTCATTTATTGGACATGTAAGCATAACATCATGCTTTGCTTGATATTTAATCCATATAGGATGGTTTAGGAGGTCAATTATTTTTCCGTCTTTTATTACTTTGTAAAACATGTTTTCCTCCATGATAAAAAGGGTAGGAGAGTATCCTACCCTTAATTATTTAAAATGAAAATTCCACTACAATTCCGTAAGCAGTATAAGGATAATCATATCCAGATAATGCACCATTTTCTTCAACACGGAAGAAGTATCCGTTATAAGAAACATTTGGTGAACGTGTCCAATATGACTGTGCTTTGCCATCGGAACTTTTTCTGATTCTACTTGAAGCATTTGTAAAGAACTCAATATGTGTACCCTCGTTTGTATATGGTTCTTGCTCCATATCACCTTCAGGACTCAGTTCATATACTGACGGAAGATAGAAGTAGTTATCAGAAGTTGTTACTTCTGTTGACTGATTTCCTACAGAAGATGCTATTTTAGCCAGTTTAATTAGCTGTTTCCATTCAACAGATAATGCATTATACAAACGTGTATTAAGCCAAGATCTAATTGTCATATTTGCATATCCACCTGAATTGGATGATCCTGCCCCAAGCATTCTTGTTTGAGATAATACGTTATCAGCAATAAAAGACATAGACGTTCTTTTACCAGATCCATCTGACAAGTAATATCTATTGAATCCATACATACTTGCAGATAAGGTATCATGTGTCCATGATGCAAGTTCCATACATGTCTTTTCACCAAGATCACTAAACCACACTTTTGCCCAATAGATTTCTCCTATTGCATAATTTTCATACATACCATCATCAGCCTTACTGCAACCAAATACGAGAGTAGAATCAACAACAGTCTCTCTATTTCTGGAAAGTTCTACATAACTCGGAGCATTTGCAGTCAAATTGCCGTTATATACATGTAACCCAGTTTCCCCTTTTATATGTCTGATGACAATGATATTCCTTGTACCTATGGCAACATTGGTCGATGATGTACCCCATGCTAATTTTGCGCCACTATTTGTCCAAAGCTTAAATCCACTAGAACCATCAGATTTAAAGCACTGAGCCAGAACAGATGGAGAGGCTGATTTACTATCAAGTCTATAGTCAATAGCAAATACAAAACTTCTATCTTCATCAAATAGCTTTACCCCTGTATCAATGTAATTTGTTCCACTAAATACAGTTTTTTCGGAGATAAGTTCATTCTGTTCAATATCAGTATATTTACAATCAGAACCAAGAGATAATACGACTTGATCCTTAAGTGTTATCATCGAACTTTGCAGACCAAGTTTTGTGAGGGCATAAATTTCCACTGGTTTAAGTTCAGAGAGATCTTTATCTTTAAAATAATCTTGTGTATATTCAAACACATCATATACAGCATGAATTTCCTTATCTCCATCTACACGTCCAGATTTATCCCAACCTTTAAACAAATAATACTTATAAGCTGATTCCTCAGCAGTATAAGTTGGGATTTCTTCTGGTGGAGCAACATAGCTATCATAATCCGCTGTATGTGTTTCAATAACTGTAGACATTGACATATACTTTACAGTATATTGTCTTACTTTTTCGGAATAAGTTGCCTTATAAGTTTGATTACCAAAGACTGCAACAAAGTTTGCATCCCATCCATTAAATGTAAAATCTGTACTAATAGTACTTTCTTTTGTTGGAACTGGAATTGGATTATCTGCTCTTGTTATTGGATTAATCGGCTTTTCACCTTTATCAACATACTGAGTATCTAATACATCTCCATTATCATTTACGAATGTTACAGTAAACTGCTGAATCAATGTATTGTAGGTAATATCCAAGTCAGACCAAGTTTCATTGTATTGTGCAAGCAGCTTCTCCTTCATAACTGGTGTATGTACAGAACCAGTTACGACTGATTGATCAGCATTATAGCCATTCTTGTCAATACCACCAAGTTTATATAACTTAGCCAACAAATCTGCCGTGTCAAGATTCCATTTGATACCAAGTAATCTGATACGATTCAGTTTTGTTGCTTTTTCAATCATACTAGCAGAATCAACAGTATCACAGTATTCAATTACCATACTCGTGAACTTATTATATGCAGGAATCTGTAAATTTGTAAGATATTTTAAATTCCTCATAATAATAGATGTAAGTGTTTCTGGTAAAATGGCAGTATCAATCTTTCCACCATTTGCGAATGTAACACCTGTTAGACCAGAACCGCTTGCATAAAGTTTTTTAAGACTTCCGCATTTTGATAAATCTAAGCTCGTTACAAGATTTGGTGTATTTCTTACATCTAATAATTCTAATAATTTATTATTTCCAATTACTAAATTAGTAAGGAAGTTGTTTGAATATCCTTCAGTTTCATTACCGATAATTAACTTTTTGAGTCTTGTTGCTTTTGAAAAATCATTATCGTGGATATAACAAGTAGATACATCACCCATTGACTGAATCCTAGATGCACCATAAACGAGTACAGCTGTATCATCCATTTGATTGTAAGGGCATGGTATATCATACTGTTGTCCAGCTTTTGCTCTAATCTGTGTTGGGGATGAATTACCGAACATTACAGATAAATACATATCAGAGAACGGTGTAAGATGAAGTGTATAATCAGGCTTGACTATTGCATCAACAGGTGTGTTGCATCTGAACATAATCTGGTCAGAGGTGGCAGTAGTACCGATAAATTTTGTTGCCATGTACATTTCCTGGTCACGTTCGAACTGTCTACGCTGATATTTCTTTTTACCATTCATCATTTGTTCGAGGAATCGTGTATTACCATTTTGATAGGTACGAAGATATTTTCGAACATAATCTTCACGCCATAAAGCTTCACACCATTCATTCTGTTTTTCATCAAACTGATTAATTAAAGATGTTGCACTCCAACAGTTTTTTGATTCGCAAGTATTATACATAGAACGAAGTTGTGATTGCATCAAATCACGAATACGGCAGAAAAATACTGAATCAGCTGCATTGAATATGTATCCAGAAGATTTGTCACCATCTGTACGATAGTCTGTATCTTCTTTTCCATATGTCATCGTAAGTTCACCGCTGTTATTGATTCCGATTGCCGAATCGTTATCATAGTCCCAGAAGTCGAAACGGTATCCTTTATTAATCTTAGCAGCTTCATCATCAATAGTATAATATTGTGCTTTATCTCCTAACGTACTTGCTTCTTCTGTAGTAATATAATATTTTGCCCAATGTAGAAATACATTTTTTGCACGATTGTCGATCATCGTATATCTTAATGTAAAAAGATAGAAATACAATGCAGAATCTACAATAAACCAATCTTTAAGTTTATCTACGAAATCTTTATTAGATGATGTGATTACAAACTCATAGAAATCTCTCCAAATTTGTTTGTTTTTCTTTCTTATTTCTGTTTTTGCTTCATCTGTTGATATTGGATCTCCATCTTTAGAATCTCCACAACAATCATATCTGAACTCATACGTTCCCTCCCAATCGTTATACAAAGCATCATATGCTTCATTTCCAGATTTCCATTCTTCTTTTGAGATAGGATATTTCATTGTTCCATCCGAGTTTGTAACGCCAGTTTGAAATGTAGAGTTTGCAAGAGTATTATCACTAATTTCAATGCAGAACTCATTCATATCATCTGGATCGTAGGCTCTTGTCAAATCTGTTTTCTTGGAGTCACCTATATTACCAAGTGCATAGTAGTGCCATTCTGTATCTTGGAACTCTCTATGTGTACTAACATCAGGATCACTTTCCTTAATAAATACAACACAGTTTACAAATTCCATGTCGTTCTTTATTCTAGGATCTCTTTTCTGAGCAGGTGACTTGTATGGAAGATATGTGTTGTATCTAGCTTGTAAATAAGCATTATTAACCATTTCAGAGGAAGCTATATTTACTTTTATGTTGAACCAGCCGTTTGGAATAGAATCTCTTGTTAAAGAAACTCTACCAGTTCCATCTTCGGTCTTAGTTCCATCTCCGAGTGTCAATATTGTTTTATAATCTGTGTCTAATGGAATCTTACTTATTACCTGATTCTTTCCATCAAAGCAACAAATAATATCTATATTTCTACCGGACGCACCATACTCGTTTGAGGTCGTTCCCTGTCCTGAGTGGTATGCATTTTCAAATGTCCAGTTGTCTAATGTTGGATCACCGTTCTTATATAAACATTTAACAGTAGTATTTTTCACAAAATCCTTTTTGTTATTTGTAAAATGTGGTGCTTCAATCATGATAATTCTCATATCTGGACAAGCTTTTGCAACAGATTCAGGTGTTAAATTACCATCCTCATCATAAATCTGATTTCGCTTGTATCTGTCAATCATCTCTGTAGCAGTTCTTGCATCTGCAATGAAGTTGTTTAGAATTGCTTTAGAATCAAGACTCTTATTATATGCTTTCATTCTGTAGATTCGAACATCACAATCTTCTGAACCAATAGTAATTGGAACAGGGGTCTCCTGTGTGAATGAATAATCTTTTGTATAACTCATTGGTCTACACGGAGTACCATCCTCGTAAGACATGACAATAGGTGTGATATCACTATTATCAATGTCGAACTCCCACTCGATAATATCTTCCTCACTATATGGAACATACAGCGATTTCACACTTGACTTGATATATGCTTCGTGTACGTTCATCTGTAAACCAATGTTATCAGATTCACAAGATAAAAATGTGGCACTTGCATTTGCAACATTTTTAGTCATAAAGATGAATTTAAATTCTTTACCATTTTTCCTTGCGTCATCAGCGAAAAGATTGTATGAGATAGTAGCAGTCGTTCCTGCTTTAATTCCAAAATACTGATCACCGTTTTCGTCAATCTGGTATCCACCATTTGACCAGTCGAAGTTTGATGAAACAGTCATTTTAACTTCTGGATGATCTGCGTCAGACCATAATCTGTTTGCATCATTATTTGATCTTCCAACAGGATTAAAATCAAATTGAAGTCCAGCTGTAACAGGTTCTACATCAATATCTAATTTTTCAACAGTTACGTTAATTGTTTTCACAGTGTCACCACAAGTGATTGTTAATACATGTGAACCAATATCTGTTGGTTTATACTGCCAAATATTCGTATTAGAATCCAACTGTAAAGTTGAAACTTTCTTCCCATCCACAGCAAGAGTAACAGTCGGGTTTTCTGTCTTAGGATCATATACAGTGTAAGTAATATTCTCTGTATCATACTGTTTTACAGTAAGATTGTTCGCAATACATCCGATTACAGGAACGTCAGAATCTGGATTAAACCAGATAACATCCTTATAAATATGATTTGATTCAACTGTTAATCCGTTGATTTCTGCTGTGATATAAACTTCAACAAGGTGTGCTCCATGAGTCTGTGGCTTGATATTGTATGCCATCGGAATACCAGTGGCAGTAGTAGTTACTTTGTATAATTCATTTCCGTCAATCTTGAAATGAATATCCTTTGAAATAGCACCGTATGGTGTGTAATCAAATGAGACTTCGCCCATCGGATACTTGAGAGTATCATTGAAGGTTGACTCAATATGAATATCTACTTTCTGTACAGTCCATGATTTTACAACAACACTTCCTGCATCATCAGAAATTGTAAGTACAAGTTTCTGAGAACCAAGACTGATATAATCTGTACAATCAAAGCTATTTTCTCCGCTGATTGCAATACCAGTAGCAATGACTTTGTTGCCGATTTTCCATGTATAATTTCCTTCTGAAACGATATCACCAGAAGAATCCTGACCAGAGAAGTTATACTTAATAATCGCCTTATCATTTGTTGTAACGATAACAGGAGACTTTGTAACATATTCAATCTTTAAAGTTGTAGATGTTGATCCACCTCCGCTGCCGCCAACAATCTTAAACTGGCTCTTAATAGTTCGTTCTTCATTAGTTTCACCTTCATTTGTAATTTCCCATAAGGTGTAATTCCCTGATTCTGTATCATAAGTTGCTTCATAGGTTTTTCCCGGCTCGACATCAATTTTGCCAATTGCGTCTTCAAGAGAAGCAATCTTGTTCCCCATAGTAGAAATGCTTGTTTTATTTGAATTTGTAACCTGTTCAACAGCCCCAACTTTTGTTGTTAATGACTCTACATCCGAATTAGATGCTTTTTTACCTAATAAGTCATTCATTGCCTCTTTATCATAGTATTTTGTTTTTAACGTATCAGGGAGATTGTCTATATTTTTATGTATCGCACTCAAATCAGCATCTGTTTTTGTTTTATAATCATTTAATGATTTAGAAACAGGAGTTATTGCATCTGTTATTTTTTTATCGACAACTTTACCATAAGCAGCAACCCACGTAGCAGACGGATCTGAATTCAATACAACGTCCTTAATCTTCTTGTCACCATTGTAAAATGAGAGAGTATAAGTATCTGAAGTGTATGTGACGTTAAATTTTGCCAACCCATCAATACTATTTATCTTATCGTATACGTCAGACAGATCAATATTTGCAAATTGGTCGTCAATTTCCTTTTTATTATAGTAATTTGTGAGAGCGGTTTTGATTGTAGAATTAACAGTATTTGTCAATTCTGTCTTTGCCGTGTTTACTGTTTTCTGAGCCGTAGTAGCAGAGCTTTCAGCGGAATTAGCGGAAGCTTTTGCTTCGTTTGCAGCGGTTTGTGCTTCTCCAACCTTTTCAGTTACCTGCTGTAAAAAGGTTGTAATCCATCCAGTGTCTTCACCTGGTTCTACTGTTCCATTACCTGATAAGGATTCTTCTACATTAAATTCGGCTTTTCTTGTTTTTAATGTATATGCATCTCCCTTTTCATTCACACCAACAGCTTGTATTTCAAACTGTACAGTACCTTTTACAGCGCAAACACTTTTGGGCAAAATAACACCAAAATAGAGATAATTGTCATCGTACTGGACATTTACAGGGCTAATATATACATCATTTTTATCAGGCGTTACAGCGTGCATCAAAAGTGTCATATTTAACTGGTCAACACCGTCATAACGTCTGAACATTTTGAATCTAACATATTGAGAATTTTCTTCCTGTGTTAAATTCACCTGCGACTCATCAAGTTCGATGTTTTTATTCTCATCAATTGTGCTTATTTTTTCGTCTACATATTCATTATAAATGATATATTTTTCACTATACGGAAGAGTAGTATTAGTATAGGACGATACTGTGGCTTCATTATCCACAACTGGCGATGGAAAAGAAGCTGCTTCTAATGAATATGCAGTTATATCATCGGACATTATTTTTGCATTATTCATTTCCTCTAATTCCTTCATAGAGTCTTTTAAGGACTTAGCCATTTCTTTTTATTCCTCCTTCTTAAAATCGTTATTATTTGTGTTTAAATATAGACAAATGTATCTAGCTTACATTATCTAACCAGTAAATTTTAGAATATTTCCAAAGTAATCTACATTTACTTGCGTTCACTTTCTTGCAATGCTTTGTTGGACTTTGAAAATTAAGAGCATTTTGTTCTGGATATAAAGCTGTTACATATCCTCTATGAGTTTCGCCATTTCTAAAAGTATATTCAACCAAATCCCTATGCTTAATTCCCAGAACATTATCTGTCTTAGCTTTGCTTTGCCTTCGCATAGGTTTTATAGTCCATTCTTTAATTTCACATGTATCTGGTCTCAAATCTGCAATACATATGGCATCATTAGAATGTGATTTTGCAATATCCCAATCAATACGCTTATTGGCTGTGTCACCTCCGTTGGTCAAATGTAACATTCCCAAATTTGATAACTGTTCTCTCAGCCACTTCTTACCTATCATTACATGCTGCGCGTAATTAAGATTCTTATTGTCAGAAGAATTTAACAAGCCAAAATATCTGTCCATATATAATTCTTCTATACCTTCTGTTTTCTGGTGGCATTTTGTACATAATGTAATGAGATTATCAAGCGTACTTGAGCCTTTCAATCTTCTTGGTTTAATGTGGTGAACCTCCAATCTACAATTAGACTTCCCACATTCCATACATTTACATCCATCTCGTAAAATTACAGCTTTGCGAATATTCTCATCCAATCTATTGGATTTTTGATATTGCCACCGATATGGTTTATAACCATTTGTTAATGCTCTTATGTCAATAGCAACATCTTCTAGCCAATAATTCGTTATATTTATCCACTTGTTAAGTTGATTGATAATCCTTATTGTTGCTTGACGTTTTTGTAAAATACTTGGTGCAATTCGTCCTTCTCGTTTAGAAGATTTTCTGTTATTAAATCTTGCTGGTCTATATCTTTTGTGATAACGGTGATAACGCCTATATCCACGTCTGACATCCATAAGATGTTTCACATCATTACGCTGTTCAATGACTCCTTTGAAAATCACTTTGTTTCGTATCTGACATTTCTGTACTAATGCGACACCAATATGAAGACCACCGTCATCTATTCCACAACGAATTTCATTTTTACAAATTTCCTTGTCTGGAATTTCCTTTTTAAGTTGTATTACCATTGGATATTTACTAACCAATATTGCGCGCTTCTTACGAATAAGAAACCAAGCTTTCTGTTCTTTTGTTGGTGCTAACTGTTTGCCATCAGCATCTAATACAAAGGCATAATTTGTCATTTCTGACACCTTCCTTTCGGAGAATTTTTCTTCGTGCCAATATCGAGTAGAGGACATGTGTTTCCCTGTTATCAATGCAGGACATTAGCATTGTTTCTTGGTTTGCACTCACAGAGCTTCAGACTGAAGATTACATCTAAAGGTGTGTCTTTGCCTTACTACTTAATGTAGTTCATATCTGCAACATATCTTTCGATAGTAACAGTCACTTAGGCTCGAAACCTATTGTTAAGCCATAAACAAAAGACTTAACGTGTCCACTTTTGTCTATGTTTGCATACATATTTCTATGTTTTTAATTACTTAACAATTAGTCCTTCTTAAAAACTTCTATATGAAAAAAGAACCTAGCAAAGCTAAGTCCTTATCTATTATAATGGAAGATTAGTATTAATATTTCCTAATATCTTCCAACAAAAATTTATTTGCTTCACTTCCCAAAGGTAACATAACATGAACCGTATCACCTACTTTCAGTGAATCGTTGTATTTTGTGGTAAATGGTCTGTCTGCATCATTATATCGAATAATATATTTTTTTGCATCAATTATATCTATAATGACACCCACATATGTTTTGTCATTTACATTATTATTGCTATTTTGAAATATGTTTTCGAGTCCTTTGACAAATAAATTTTGAGTATCCATTTCCTTCCTTTCTAACAAATAGAAGAGAGTAGTAGATATCTACTACCACTCTCTTAAATATTTATTATTTTTTGTTTACATAATGTAATGAAGCTTGATAAAAATCATTAGCAAACTTATTAAGCTGTTTATCGACTACATTTGTAATAGCCTTCGCATCACTTACACTGCTTACATTAGGGCAATTTAGATTAAGTGTTACGCTCGGAGCAAAGTTATTCTTAGTAACATTCTGACCAACCTTACTGGTGTCAAAATTCATCTTAGGTGTATTCATTGGCAGATCACCTAGACTAATTTTGCTCATTTTCTCCATAATTTCATTCTGAACTGGAACTAAATGCAATGTCTTAGCAAGATTTTCAATCTGTTCCTCAGTAATAACAGCTTCCCTTTTTTTTGCAATAATCGGTACTTCATCAGCTTTAAGTCCATTAATACCTACGTCCTGTACCAAATCAAAAGCCTTATCTTTTGGAAGAGCCTCTATCTTACCAAGCTCAAGACCTTTATGATAACGCTTAGCATAACCATATTTACCTATTTTCTTAGGATGATCTTTTTCGAGCTTGTTTTTTGCTTTTGAAGCATTAGCTGGAGAACCAGCATTTGCAATCCACTTAACGATAAAATATTTGTTACCGATTTGTGTAAAACCATTCGCACCCTTGGAAGCATAATCACTAATATGGCTTGATGCCTGACCGCTTGTGAAATAACCTTTTTTACTTAGCTTTTCATAAGTCCAATAATCATTAGACTTCAGCGCAGGTTTATTCGGGTTATTATTTTTATCATAAGTTACTTTGTGTGTTGATGAACTACTACCACCTGAGCTACCACCTGAGCTACTACCTCCACCAGAACTTGCAACACTTGAAGAAGCAGAGGCAATACCAGCCGCAGCGTTTTTTGCAGCTTGTACTTCCGTATTGGCGGCATTTACAGCAGCATCGGCTTGTCTCTGACAAAGTTTTTCATACTCTGATGTGAAATTAGCAAGTGTCTGTTGTCTACCGCTTAGTACTTCAGCTTCCCAATTTGCACCAAGAATTTGTGAAGCGTAGAGTTTATTCTTTTCTTCATCGTATTTAGAAGTACAATCTTCCCATTGCTGTTTTAAATTATTATAATAATCAACTTTTTCTTCATAGCTTGTTTTTAGTTGTTCATTACTATTAATTTGTGATTCAATAGCAACATATTGATTTTTGAAATTTTCAATATCTGCAAGATTGTTTGAAAGAATAATACGTTGATACTCTGATCCTAAGTATTGCTTAAGATTCATCGCATCTTGTGCTTCTGAAAAAGCATCGGATATTTCATTCCACTTATCTTTAAACTCATTAAGAGTATCAATATAATTATCAATATCGTCTTGTTGTTTCTTTAGATTAGCAACATCTACATCATATTGTGCATCATGTAATGAATCTTGTGCATCACGAATAGCAGAATTGTCTGTGCTATATACAAATTGACCATCCTTTAAAAGATATTTTGTCTTTTGAGAATTTGCTTTATTCAGATTGTAAATAGCTTCTTGTAACTTTTTCTGACGTTCATATTCATCATTTTCATCAGACATGGCGTCAATAATATCCTGAATAGAATCTTTTTTCTTATTAGCTTTTTTGATTTCATCATCATATACTTTTTGAATTGCTGATAAAATAGAATCGTATTTATCTTTCTGTTTGTTAAGTTTATCATTGCTCTTCTCAATAACATCAATCTTATCTTTCCATTTATCAATTTCATCATCGAGAAGTTTTGTAACACCTTTAAGTGCGGCATCATAGATAGATTTTTGCTCATCAATCATATCCTTGACAGCAGAATAGTATTTACTAGCAGAAATTTTACCATTCTTATACATTCTTTCAAGTTCATCAGAAACATACTGTGAATACTGCTGATATGTTATCTTACCTGCTTCGAGAAGAGCTTTCTGATAAGCCATGAATTTGTCAAGATATTCTTCGTTCTGCTTTTCGGCATCACTGCCAGAATTTTTACCACCTGAGCCACCTGAGCCACCAGAACCAGATTTACCAGAAGATTTATCTGATTTCTTCGAAGATGGAGAAGTAAGATTTCCTTTAAGATTTCCTGCTCCTGTATTCTTTTTGTTACTATTTACATAACTAGGAGAAGTATTCTTTTTAAACGAACCGCCTCTCATCTGAGTATTAAGCGCACGTTCCTTGTTTGCAAGTACAGATGTTCTACTATTGCCACTTATTTTTCCGCTGCTACCACCAATACTATGTCCACCACCATTATGAGTTGTTGAAAATGTAGGAACATTGCCACCTAATTTATTTAAAAATCCTGCAACGCTATTCCAAGCCTTCTGGAATGGTGATAAATTTCCATCTACTGTAACAGAAGCTTTTCCTTGCGATATTGCTGCAAGTAAAGAATTCGCTGAATTTTCAGCAGGAGAAGTATCAGCACCAACAGTAAAACTACTTGAAGAATTTTCAACATTCTGCTGTGTTTGAATAACATTATTAACTGCTTCAGTTGTATCACCAGAGAAGTAAATCATACCATCTTGGTCTTTTACATAATAAACTTGTGTCTCTGGATCGCTAACGTCACCATAATAAGTAATTGTTCCATCCTCATTTTTGATAGCAGTGATTTGTTGTTCAACACCATCAACATTAGCAGTAAAAGTAATAGTTGAATTTCCCGAAGCATCTTCTAAGAGATTTTCAACGTCTTTTTTATTTTTTACTTTAGCATCAATTTCTAATTCATGTGGCTGTGAAAAGAAATCATTCCAATAGTTTTGGAAATCTTCAGCACTAGCATTATCAAAGTCAATGTTATTCTTTGTACCCCAATCATTAAACTGTTGAAGTAACTTCTCGTATTCTTGTTGCTTCTTATCTAACTCTTTTTGAGCAGCGATAATGTCTTCATCGTTATCACCATCTTTAACAGCTTTACTGATAGCCTTTGACTTCTTTTCAATAGCGTTCTGATATTTTTCAAGATATTCGTTTGTAACATCATCAGTACCAGTATGGTCTTCAAGTTTACTAATAGCTTGGTCATTGAGTCCAAGTAAATTAGCATAATCATTACGGCTTTCTTTACCACCATTTGCCATTTTGCTTCTAATTTGGTCAATCTGGTCGTAAATCTGCTGAATGTCATACTCAAATTTAATTGGTATATCAAAACCTTGTTGCATCGTAGACATATCCTGCTGAAAACCATCTACTTGTGCGTTCCAATTCTTTAATAATTCACCAAGTCGGTCTTTACGAGAACCATCTTGCATATTATCATAAAGTGCTTGAACAGATGCTAAATCAGTTTTTATTTGTTCAAGTTCTTGTGCTGAATCTTCAACGCCATCTAGCTGAAAACCATAATCAGACATAGTTTTAAGCATTGTTTCTACAACTTCGACATTTACACCCAATGCTTTTGCAACTTCGGCTGTACTAGAAAAATGTGTCTGAACTTTTCCAGCATCTTTGTCAATATCGACAAGAGATGAATCTGCTGTTTTTAAATCTTCTAAGAAATTCCAAATAGAAGCCGTTTCATCCTCCGAATCGAACCATCTTGATACTTTATCATAGGCGTTTTTCCATGCATCTACATAAGCATTTGCAGAAATTTCATATTGAGAAGTATCAATTTTATCAGGTGACATCCATTGAGCTACTGACTGGAAGTCGTCAGTTCCAATAAATCCACCATCATACAGTTCTTTCGCTTGTTTTAAATATCCTGCGAGAGAAGTCCAATCGGTACTTGCATTATTCGACTCAAATGCTTTCTTTACAGAATCAAGTGTACCACCCAATGTATCTGCGGTGTCATTTTCTGTTTTCTTTACAGATTCTAATACATCTTTATATTCGGAAGCAGCGAGAGAAGTACGTCCAAGTTCTTGCTGTTTTGCAACTAACGCTTTTTTGAATTCATCAGACTGAGCATATTTTAATTCATCTTGTGTAAGAGAGTTTACCCAATTAGTAATAGTATCTACGTCTGATGCACTACCACTACCATTTTTAATGACATCTTTTTCAATATCTTTAACAACTGATTTTGCAGTTGCCTTAACTTCATCCGCTTCAGATTTAATAGCATCTAAATTAAATGGAATTTCAATCTTATTTTTCTTGCAATATGCTTTTATATCAGAAATAGCTGTACTAATTCGTTTTTCATAATCGCCAATAGATTCGTCTTCGGTTTTTCCACCTAATAGATTAGCAGTCATGCCTCCTAAATCATCAGAGTCAATACCGTCTTTTAATGGAGAGATTACATTCTTGCGAACCCATTTTTCCATATCAACATCTGAATCAAACTGATCTAAAAACTCGCCTGTTACGTTACTAGCAAAAAGTTTTGCATCGGTTTGAGCTTCTTCTGATAAATCCTTAAAACCAGAGGTATTGGTATCAAAATATGCGTCCAATATAGGTTTTACTTTTTCAGATTCAGTTTCCACTGTAGCATTACAAGATGTAAAAGCATCTCTGATTGCTTGTTGTAATTCAGGAGTTAAAGAATCAAAATCAACAAGTGCGTCAGTGTTAATCTTTAAACTGTCCTTAACGCTTTTATCCTTTAATATTTTATCAAAAGTATCTTTGCCTAATGCATTGACAAGGTCAACAGTATCAACAGGACTGCCATCAATACTCATGACACTTCCTTTTGTTCCTTGAAGTTTTAATTTTCCATTAATAATATTATTTATTAATTTTGCATTTTTACTATCATCGGATATAGCTGTTTTGAAATCATCGAATGTATCACTAGATTTAGAACGTATATCAGCATAATAGGCTTCTTGGTTCTTTTTGTAGGCTTCTGTGAGTTCATCAACACTACCTTTGTTTTTAAGAATAACATCATTTTGGTCGTTATATCCCTTTATCATTGTAGGGAACATTTCTGCAATCTTTGATGTCATATCTTTATACTCTGAAAATTCATCAGTAGTTAATGATACATTATGACCAAATTCATCAACACCTTGTGATAACTCTTCAAAACGTTTTCCATTTTCATTTATCCATGACTCTTGTGTTGAAAGATTATCTTTCTGCTCTTTTACAGAAGAATTAAATTCTTCAAGAGCATCTTTTGCATTGTCAACTCGATGAATTAGAGCGTCAAATCCTTTTACAACTAAAGATAAAACTTCACTAATTGCCAACATAGTAAGCATGTTTCCAGCCATAGCCAAAGCTTTCATACCAATTGAAGCTTTCGTAGCACCTTCACCAAGACCGATTTCTTTAAGAGTAAGATCAGCAAGAGCTTTACTAGCTCCGTCACTTTCCTTAGAGATTTTTTGAAGCATCTTAACAGTAAGATCTTCATTTTTGCTTACTCCAGGGGTATTCATTGAAAGAAGTTTTTCTTTTGTATTAGCTAATAATTCTTTATTTTTTGCCTCAACTAAAGCATTTGTTGCTACAATTTGCGCTTCTGTTGCAGATATCTCTTTTTCTTGATTGGACACATTGAAAACCATCTGTCCATTTTCTTCTTCTATAATCCCAATTTTTTGTTTTCGAATGGTATTATTGTCTTGTGAAGCAATGTTTAATGCTATCTGTCCATCGCTTTCTTGTTTTAAATATCCAGAAAGAGATTGTTCAGATGATTTAATTTTATCAATAGAAGAAGTACGAATAGCTTCCATTTGAGACAAATATTTTGCTTCAGCTTGTTGTAACTCTTCGTAATAAGTTGGCTTTGGTTCTACAATATTATCTATTGGAATGGATTTGATTTTTTCCATTTGAGAAGTATAAGCTTCTTGTTCTTTACGAAGTTCTTTTAAATAATTTACTTCATTGCCAGTAGGATATCCTAACTTTTCAAGAGATGAAGTATCAATATTATTAATCTTTTTTTGTACTTTTTGAGACTCATCTATTTCTTTATTTACTTTTTCTAAGTTAGCAAGATATGTAGCATATGAATTATTGCGTTCTTTTACAATATTATTATAATTATCTTGAGTTTCTAATTTATGCTGTTTCTCAAATTCCGCATTTATTTTTTCAAGCTCTGTCACAGAAGTTTCATAATTCTTTGTTCTATGTTTTGAAAGTTCTATAGAAGCTTCGAGTGCTGCTTTTTCATCAGAAGAATTCTCTTTAGCTAGAAGATTATTACGTTCATTTATTTCTCTGTATTTATCTGCTTGAGAATAATTATCTTCGTTTAATTTAGATAAATCGTTATCTTTAGTAAGACCTTCGTATCCCCAAGTTGGTTTTTGCTGTTTTTTATATAAATCTTCACCAATAGCAGATAAGCTAGATTTGATTTCAGAAGTTTTCTGCGAAACAGAATTAGATAATTTAGTAAAATCTGCAACGATTTCTTCTGTAGATTTTCCCCCAATTGTTAAACCTTTGTCAGTTGCTTTAAATATCGTACTAATTGTTTACAAGTTGTTTGAATACTTGTATAATATATTTATAATTATATTAAAATAAATGGAGGGGATTTTATGGCATTAATCAAATGTCCTGAATGTAATAAAGAAATTTCTAGTTCTGCAAAATTATGTCCTCATTGTGGATGTGATTTTTTTTCAATGTTGAAAAATAGATTTCAAATACAATTTGTAATATTCGATCAGAGTCAAAAAAACATTTATAGTTTTGAAAAATATCCTCAAGATGGAAATGTAGGTATTTTAATAATCAATCAAATAAACGCTTTTGCTGAATTTCGAGTTGATAAAAATAAATTATCTATATTATATAAGGGCGAAAAAAAGGAATATTTATTAACACCATTTGGCTTTATTAGAAATGTAAATGGTACATTTATTCCAGATGGTGAATATATTAATTATGAAACAAATATTAATGATATATATAATCCTAATTTACCACTTGTATTTAAAATAAATGGTACAGGGCTATACAATAAAACACCTATGAATTACTATAAAACAGATAATTTTATACTTATAGAAACTAATTCCTATGGATTAAGCTCTATTGATATTCTTATAAAATATGAAAATATGTGGTATCATACTTTTTATGCAACAAAAACTTTAAATGGTCAATCAAAATTAGTAGAAGAGTACAACGATTTATATAAACTTTATCTTGCTAATAAAAAAGAACCCAAAGCTGTTAATTATAATACAGTCCAATGCCCTTATTGCCACTCACACGATACAAATCAAATTGGGATTTTGTCAAGGATGTTTTCTACAGGCTTTTTCGGATTAGGATCGAAGAAATTAGGTAAACAATGGCACTGCAATTCATGCAATTCAGATTTTTAAAAGGAGGTAACACCAATGAAAAATACCCAGAACATTGCATCACTAATAGCCAAACTTGAATATGAAGTTGGAAGAGAATGTTATAATCCAAACTCATATGATGGATATACAGGAATAGAAGGTCTTGGATACAGATATCCTGTAAAAGTATATCAAGATGAAAATATGAGAACATATCGTGGCTCTATTACTTCAATTTCTCCATCGGAAGTTCATACTATGAAGTATGTATTCGGATCTAATCATTTATTCATCGGTAAAGGAATATATAATATACTTAACGAACTTGAAAAGAGATATGGATTAGATTTTGACAAGATGGAAGAGGAACTTGAGAAAGAAGAATAGGAGAATATACTATGCCAACAAATAAAAAATCAAAAGATAATACAACCAAATCAGAACCAGTAAAATTACAACCACGCAATATCAATAAATCAACCAAAGCAGTATTTGAAAATAAAAGAAAGAAATCTAATAGAACAGAGCAGTAATCAAGGCTACACTCTTATAGGCATCTTTTGTACTTTTATTTATATTTTTAGGTGTAAGCTTATTCGATTTCTTTTTAGGAGACTTTTTAGATGAAGAACTCAAAACAATCACTCCTTTCGTATGAGTTGGAATTATACAAAAATCTGTATGAATCAGAAAATGATTATAGACATAAACAAAGCGATAAAGCATTTAAGTCTATTACAATTATTGCATCATTTGTTGGTGCAGTTTTATGGCTGATATTTAAGTTTCTGAAAATATATCAGAACGAATGTTGCTATTTGCGATGTACTAATTTTATTTTACTTGTTGCCTGTAGTGCATTAATGTTGACTTGCATTGTAATATTTTTCAAAGTACTATATGGATATAATGAAAAACGCCCAGATCCGAATGAGATAGAGCAGTTGGTAACTGAATACAAATCTCAAACAGAAGATGAAAGTGCTATTATTTCAGCTATGAATGAATCAATGCTTATTTCATATAAGGATGCTGCAATAAATAATCGCATAGAAAATGAAAAACATATTAAATTGTTTGGATTGTTCTATAAGATTATTTTTATTGAAATACTCTTGCTTATTGTCACTTTTCTTGTTGAGGTACTAGTATAAGAAACTAGGCAAACAATGGCATTGCAATAGCTGTGGAAGTGATTTTTAAAGAATGAGTAAAACCACATAAACAAATGTTCCGACTATATCTGTATAATAATTAGTGGTAAAATATTCCTATCAAAATAATGTACAAGGGAGGAATTTTACTATGAGTATTATTACTGATTCAAAAAATGTATTAACTGGAATTTATAACTTATTGAACGAAAATTCTTATTGTCTTGTCGTAAAAATTACATGTAAAGAATTTGCAGAAAAATACAATATGACAAGAGAACATCTCAACTTATGTATCCATTATCTTATCGAAGCAGGATACATAAAAGGAGACTTCGCTTTCAATGGAGATGAAAATGCGACAAAAGAAGTCACAATTCTTCCAACTGCTATTAGAATTGAAGAAAATTTTAAATTTTAGAATCTAATACAATATCTGAACAATCAATAAAAAGTTTCTGGGCTTGCCTTATGGTGAGTCCTTTTACTTTTGCAAAATCTACAAATTCATACATTAATTCATAATATTTATCTTCAGTTAAGCCATTTGGGGGTTCATAACCCTTTCCATATTTTGTCGTTTTTGTAATCATAATTACTTCCAACCTTTCATAATAATTTAAGTTATTCTGTCCAATAAATAAACATAATAAAAGAGTAGCCAATCGACTACTCTTTATATTTTACTCTGCTTTATTCAACATTGTTTTTAATTCATCAAAGCTCAGCCCTTTTTCCTGAATCAGCTCGTCTAACTCAGAAAGTCTCTGCTGATGAATCTGCGATTCAAGCTCTTTCTTTGTTGCTTTTAATTCTGTAAGAGTAGCTTCTGTTGCTTCAATTTCTGCTGTTACTTTTGCCAACTGCTCGTCTAATGTAAGTTTCTTTTTACCTCTTGCCATAATAATTGACCTCCTATGTTTTATATGAAAATAATAACATTAGAAAAGAAATATTGCAATACATATTATACATAATTCGTTGCAATCGACAAAATGTTCTATCTATTAATCAAAAATACTACATGGTATAATAGCACCAAGCATACTACGGCTGTATGACCACATTGCAGTCCATTTGTCACGGCAAGTGCTTGGTACTTTTCTTTAGTTACCATGTGGGAGTGTCAATTTATAGTTTGACACGAACTATTGGAAATAAATATTCAGCCCATTCTGGGCAATACAATTTTCCCAACTTTTAAGAAATACTATAAAGAAGGGAGGTAGAATTGGAAGTATTTAAAATACTTGTAAGTGGTGGACTTTTAGTATGCGGTTGCCATTTCCTTTGTGTCATAGTTGATACAATTGGAAAGTGTTATACTGTTAATAAATGTAAAGACTATACGGATTCCCAAACCAAGTCTTTATCACAAATGTTCACCAAGACTAGAAAAATCTTTCGTAAATAATCTACTTTTTGTATAAGCCAAATATTTATTTCTCCTTTTATTCCTTAATTGAGGGCTGGTCATCACGACAGTCCTCATTTTATTATTTTCCATAAAGTAAAACAAACGTTTAGACTTTACAGAAACTTTACTCATGATATAATATTTATTGAGGTGGAAAACTTATCCAAAAGATAAGTGTTGGAGAGCCAGATAAGTATAACTACATAGGTCGTTGTATCGGGCACTAGCTTGAGCATTACGCCTTTCAATGCAAATCCCAATAGGATTTATTAACATAGGAAGGAGACAATTACCATGAAGTGTAAGATAAAGGTTAGTACAAGTTTTATCATAGCAATAGTGGCATTAATTATTGTCATTAAGCTTTGTGCGTAGTTAGAAAATCTGGTGGGAATATTATATCATTTTCATATATAAGAGAGTAGAGTATTCTGCTCTCTATTTTATTATTCTCTGTTTTTACCTCGAATGAAATCGAGATTCTTAGTTTTGTTCCATCTTATCAATACAATATATTCCACAGTCACTACGTATTTTTAATTTATATTATTCGTAATTATTTCTTTAAAACTATTATCTTTAATTGTCCAATAAGGAATTTCTATGTACGTATAACCTTGTTGGATTGCATAATCTTTTTTAAACTTATCTTTCCATTTCTGATATTCAAATTCTTCTATTGGTGTTCTACCAGAGGATTTTGATTGAGTGATATGCCAACCTGTCTCTTCATAATGTTGCAACCCATGTACTTCAACGATTGCCTTCTTTTCAACTATTTCATTATCAAATGGTAATGGCATATTTGTATATGGATTTATTGGTAAACAATTACAATCTCGCTCTGTTAGCACAGTATATTTTAAATCATTTTCTATATATTCTCTAACTGTTTTTTCAAAACTTGATTCTCTGTTAGATGCCATACATTTTGGACATAGTTTGTGCCCAACACTATAATCAGAAATATATCGTTCATAATCATCATGTATATTATTATCACATTTAAACCATACTTTTTTATGAGAATACTCAGCATATTCAAAAGGAGATTTTTTATTTTTGTCAGACCATAAATCTAATACTTCTGGATGACGAGCACCAAAGCTATCGTTTTTATGAGTTCTTTGATGAATCCCACCAACACCACAATAAGGACAAAATGCTTCATGTGTGTCAAAATTCGCAGGAGTAGTATAGAAATCATGATAATCAACATTTAAGCATTTTAAATGAATTTTTAATCTGTTCTTATAAATGGGAATAGAAAATGGATCTACCTTATTATCATCACACCAACATTTTTCAATCCAATCATTTCCAAACCTATCTATATTATATTGTGCAAAAGAATCTTTTGGGTGAGTTATTTTAGAAGAACACATCGGACATCGACATCCATAAATAAAACTATAAGCCATTATTTGATAATCACCATGATATTCCTTTTCTTGACATTTTATCCAAATCTTTTTAGAAGATCCTCTGTCTAGCGTAAACGGAGAAACAGTATTTTTATTAGACCAATATTTTTGTACGGCTTTTTCACCAAAATTAGAAATTAGATAATATCCAATAGAATTATAATATTTTTTAATCGGATCACATCCTTTATCTTGGTTTACAATATCTCCTATTCGCATTTCTATTCTTTCTCCTTGTACTTTAAACCATACTTTTTTACCTGAGCATTTAGAAATTTGTTTTATGTCATTTTCATCATCCCAAGATTCTATAAGATCGTTTCTATTATTGTCTATACACCACGTATAAAAGGAATTACATATTGGACATATTAAATCTTTTGAATAAACTAAATTATTCATTCCTTTTAAAAAACTTTTATGTCCATTTGCACATTTAAAATAATATTTATCTTTAGCGCTATAACTAACTTCTTTTGGAGATATATTATTTAAATCATAATCCCAATAATCACAATAATTTTTATTATTTTCATTACACCAAGTATAAAAAGATTTTGCATTTTTACGCATAAAATTCCTCTCTTTCAATTAAAAATCTGCAATAAAAAAGAGTAGTCAATTAGTTATTCTCTCTTTGACCACTCTGACGTTAATGTATTTAATTTTTCATCTTTGATATAAACCCAAAACATTTTATGTGTTTCGGGATGTAATCCTACTAGCTCATATCTGACTCCATGAGATGCCAAGAAATCTCGGAGTGGGATAGAGTAGCAAGGAAATAATTTTGACGGTTTCATTCCTTTTAATCCTTTTGATGTAATTGTGTTTCTTATCAACCTCACACATTAAGGTTCAAACAACAGAAGATAAGTTTCTGCATTTATGTGAATTGTTCAGATTCACCCTGTTGTGTCAGGTAGTATCGAGCGCATATTCACCAAGCATCGTTGCATATAACTTGATGTGGAAGTTGTCGCTACAGTGAGGGCTTATCTCAGAGAGATCTGTCCCATCGGATTCCTTGAACGTCACGCTTTTACGAACCTAATTATGTCGCCATAATAGGAGAGTGGTGATACGTCTGCATTATCAGACCGTTGTACGCAGTTCCCGATTATTGTTCCAATTATTTATTTATCACCGTGTATCTCACGGATAACATACTTTAAACCTCTGTATTCAGAGTAAATTATGTATGTTGTCGGCATATTCAAAAACTGAGGGAATACATTTTATCCCTACCGACATTTTTAATTCCTGAGAATATTCCTGCTCCTAATCCAATAGAGCCAAGAATACCCAATTTATCAAGTAAGAAAGTAATAGCTTCTGAGACTTTTGTAAGACCAGTTACAATTGTACCTAAGTCTCCTCTGTCTATCATATCTTGCACACAGCCAACCCAAGTTTCCTTAAGTGCGTTGATTTTATAAGAAAGAGAGGATTCTACAGCTTCCATTTCTTTATCCGAGCTGCCAGCACTTTCACCCATTTCAGCGAGAGCTTTATCAACAGCTTTAAAGTTCTGAATAAGAGCAGCACCTGCTTGAGCTTGATTACGACCAAAAGCCTTGATAAGAAAATCATTTTGCTGCTTCTGTGTCATCTCATCCCAGATACCTGCAATCTCTCTGAAATAATCAGTTAAATCTTTGAACTCTGTAGTTGAACCAGGTTTGAAAATAGAAACTCCTTCTGCATGTTCAGCAGTTTTAGTTAAATCTATTAATTCGCCTGTGATATTTGCTAAATCCTCAGAATATTCTCCTGTCGTTTCGTCAAAAGATCGCAGTCGTAAGGCAACGCTCTTGAGGGAAGTACCACTTTTTTCTGCATTTTGCAAAACTTCTTGTATACCTGAAAATAAAGCAAAAGCATCTTTTGTAGAAGTACCAACAGCAGCAAGTGCAGCGGCAGAACGTTCCATACCCTCTACAATATCTTGGTTGTCTTCAGCCATTGTGTTTCCAAGCTGATTTATAGGGTCCATAATTTCAGACTTTACTTGATCTGGATCTATTGACCATGCTTTCATGATTGAGACTAATCCGCTCTGAGCTTCATCAACTCCCATTCCAGGAGAAATAGAAGCAAACTGAGAACTAAGTTTTGCCATTTCCGTAGAAGCTTCAGCAGTATTGTATCCAAGCCTAGACCAAGCGGAACTTTGATTAATAATCTCTTCTGTAGTTACACCCATCTGTTTCGCAACATCATTAGCGTCATAATAGTATTGCTCAAGCTGAGTTTTGTTCATTGCCGTAGTTTTCTTTAAATCAACTAAAGCATCGTCAAGACTTACAATTGTACTAATCGCTTGTTTCCCAATATTAATAACATCATAAAATCCAAACATACCTGACATCTGAGCAGCTAATTGATGAAATCCACTATTCTTTAATGTATCAAAGAAACTTCTGCCAGCACGACCAGCTTCAACTTCAGCATTGTAAATCTTCATAATCTCACCATGAATTCTATCCAAACTCATGCTAGGATTACCACTTTCAATTTCCGTATAGTAAGCCTTGATTTTAGCTTTTGCCTCAGAAGACATCTTACTATTTTCATTGAGAAGCTTGTGAATCTTGTCTAATTCTTTCTGACCTGAAACAAAGTTATATCCCTTTTCAGCAGCCGACATATTAGTGACAGTAGCGATAGTATCTTTGATTTTCTTTTCATAGTTATCTAATCGGTTGATATCATCACTTGTCACCAAACTAGCATCTTTACCCTTTAATTCATTAAGCAGAGTTTCATACTCTTTAACAGCGTCCTTGACAGCCTGTACATTTTTTAAATATGTATTACTTGTCCAACCTCCATCGTTGAATCTATCAATGGTTGTTTTGTATTTATCAATCTTGCCATTATAAGAATCCAAGCGTTTATCATATTTATTGAAATTTACATTGGCATTCTGTTCTTTGGCTTGTGTATTTTCCTTAACTTTCTGAGTATTCTGTTCTAATACATTATTCTCTTCTTTGATGGAATTAGTAGCAGACTCTACAGAAGCAGAAATATCTTTGTCAGGAAATGCGTCTTTCTTTTGGTCTTGAGAAGTAGTAGAAGATATCTCTTTAACAGCCATAGCAGTTTTTTCAGCTTGTGATTCAGTTTCTTTTAATTCGGATTGTAATTTATTTTGCTGTTCAATAGCAGAATTAGAACCAACTTCTATATTAAATATTTTTAATAAATCATTAGCATATTCATTAGCAGTTTTTCCACCAATTTGCATATCTGATATTAATGATTTAATTTCGTTTGCTATATTTTCATTAAGAGATACACCCTCAAGTTGATTAAACCAACGATATGTTTCTGACAACTCTGTGTTGATTTTATCTATTTCTCCTGTCTTTTGAGAATCAACATGAATATTATCAAACAATGAATCGTTTGAGAATTTTTTATTCTGATAAAATTTTTCTTGAGATTTATTTAGATTGGGTGATTCGCCTGCTCCTTTTAGTATATCTAACAGATAAGCAGCTTCTTGAATATCATTTTCATTAATTAAAGATATTTTACCATTATATTTTATATAAATTTCTTTTAATCTATCTGATATTCTATTAATAGTACCTTCTGTATCACCAGCCCAATTGATATCATTTTCGTCATATAAATTTTGGTAGAGTTTCGTATCATCAGAAGTTTTGCTTAACGATTTTTCTTTTTCTTTAAGAGATACGATTGTTTGAATTCTATCAATTATTTCATCATATGTAACTTTTCTCTTTTCTAAATTATGATATAGGTCAATTTCTGTTGATTGCTCTTTAAAATCTCCAGATGAAATATTCGTTTTCTGTCCAATCTTACTTTGTGCATCAGCCAATTTCACAGCTTCTTTTGCAGCGTTTTGATACGCATCACTAATATTCTCCACTTGTTTGACAGCACCACTCGTATTGCCACCCATATTACTCATGTTTTTATTAACATTGAGAATATTCTGACTCAGTTCAGAAAGTGATTTATCAATATTTTGGATAGAAGAGAGTAATGTCTTCGTACCAGAATCATCTA
>ULNR01016441.1_pt1 | contig 47568 bp, 67 predicted proteins | sample 1951971 | NCBI WGS metagenome assembly ULNR01 (sample SAMEA4835582, study PRJEB28245) | human gut metagenome | biome: gut microbiome; material: fecal sample | place: Denmark | collected 2008 | reverse complement strand
CCCCATATTTGTTTATTCCTCTTCTATACTATTTGCACCATCAGAGAACCCATCATCATAACCCTTGTTATACATAGGGTTCTCAAATTTCGTGTTTGCAATAGGACTACCTTCTTCAATGCCAAAGAAAGATTTCTCTTCCTCTGACATTTCACAAACTTCGTCAAAATATTCAAATGCACTTTCTCTGTCGTCAGAGATTAAGCCATCCTTGAAAAATGTTGCTAACTCTTCAAGTCTGCAACGTGGGATAAAATCTGCATTTACCTTTTCCATAAAGCAATCATAAGCTGATTGAAGATATAATATCTTCTTAGGATTGTTCTCGAAATAAGTAAAATATATTCCATGCGCCCACTGCTGACCTTCTGGCTGCGTTGGATCATAACCACTTACAACTGCGTACTGTGTATCACTTTCGCTTTGCAGTAATGCATAGTCTCCATTCCGTAATAACTCTATCCATTTCATTCTTATTACCTCCTACTACTAATTTTTGACAATAACTCTCTGCCACCCTTTAGTGAATGCCTTTTACATTCACCAAGCCATAGCATTCTGTTTAACGACTCTGGAAGACTTATTACATCTCCCTTTTCATTCTCATATATGTAATGAGAACCTGATTTCCGTTTGATATGGTATCCGTTCATCTCCATTACTGGATTGACGACACGGATATCACTATGCCATCTTTTGCTCATTTGTTTTCTCTCCTTTTATTTATTTGACCGTATAGCCATAGCCGTTATCCCAGCTATTATGCATTATTTATGCATATACCATAACTATGCACCTCCTTTGCATATAGTTATTCTCTTAAATTGCCTTCTTTCTTGTTGCTTTTTTCTTTGTTGCTGTAAATGGACTTTCCATTTCGTAACGTACAATTTCTGATAGATAATCAAAAATCTGTGCCTGTGTTTTATCCATGATATTTTCAACAAAGTATTCAGTTCCCTTACAATGCTCAAGTAAAGCAGCTTCCATTTCGTCTGTTCTTCCTTCACAATATGCATACAGTCTTTTTAATGCACGAATGATTTTCGCTGTATATGCCTTACCATTGTAAGAATCTGCATATCCATTCCAACCAAGTTTTCCAAGCAATTTCAGCATAGAATCAAGAAGATTTACGTTTGTCTGCACTAGATGAATACCGTCTGAAATTGATGTAAGAGTTCCAACGGTATTTGTTGTATCTTCATCTCCCTTTACTGCTACATTATTTTTATGGCAAATTTCCTGCAATTTCATATAATCTTCCTTGTGTCCTGCAATAGCCGCCTTATAAATATCCATTGGTTGCATTTTGCTTCTGTCCTGTGACTGACTAATAAATAACTCAATCGCTTCTACCATTGAACACTCCATGATTTCAACCACGACGGCATCCATCTTTGCCTTAAATGCTCCGTAAATTCGGTGCTGACCATCAATTACCCATAATTTACCTTCATGGAATAACACTTTCGGTACATCCCATTTATATTTGTTATACGAGTTGCCAATTGCATAAGCCCTTGCAAGACTTAATCTTCTCTGCCATTCAGGAATATGAATGTACATAGGATCAACTACAAGCTGAAGTTTATCTCCAACCATACTATTTCTCTTTGCATCCTTAATCATTCTGGAAATATAATCTGTTTCCATTTTTCCTGTAAAACCATCTACGTTCCGTGACTCCTGCATTTCCTTTTCTACCTCTTTTGCTGATAAATAAACTCTTTTACACATAATAGTGTCCTCCTTAAAATTAATTTTTGTATAAAAATAACGGCTTGTCTTTTGACAAACCGTTTAGTAACTAAATTATAGGCTCATTCAACCCTAACTCTTTGCGGATTTCCGTTGTCCAATAACGGATATCCTCCAAATCTTCTCCGTTTGCTATATCTTCATCGAGATTGGTAAGCAAATACTTGATTGTATCATTTGGCTCACCTTTTTCTTTGCTTGACTGAAACTCGCATAAATAATTATACGCATTTTCAGCTATCTCGATTGGTGCGAAACCGCCTTTCCAATTCATATTAGCACAATCAGCTATGCGGTAGAAATCAGCATAATCTAACATATTAATCAACCTCTCTTCTGCCTGTAATAGTCAAAGTAAGGTTTTGCCTTACCACTACTGTAATTTTTGTGTAGCCTTTTCTTTTTAATGAACGGATTGCCTTCCGCTCGTTATACATTGGAACATTAAATAGTGTGTAACTCATGCTGCATCCTCCTTTAATAATACATATTCAAGATAATCAGTTTCCGTTGCGAATAACTGATACTTGTTTTCACTTTTCAGCCATCCCATATAGCCGTTGGGTACGGTGTATCCTTTTACCATGTTTTGCCTCCTTATAACAATGCGGATAAAATTTCCGCAAAGCTCTTGTGATTTTTGTTTTGTCTTTTATTTCTCTTTACATAAAGCTCTTCTGCATAACGCATATTCTCATATGCTATCTCTGCTTCTGGTCTTGTGTCTATGATTTCCATTCCGTTGTACGCTCTGTATACTATTGCTTTTTGCATTTTACAGTTCCTCCTCTCTTGCGGTGCGCAAAATCCGAGTGATTTCGCTTTCGGATGTTGCTGCCTTAATTTTGTTAATTGTTGTTTCGCTATAGCAAAGCTGTTTAGCTATACGAACTGCGTTATATTTTATTGCGCCCATTTTGTTATTCTCCCTTCTATTTCTCTATTACCCACGAATCACCATTGCGGTCTGTGAGTGTTAATGTGGTTCCGTTTGCCTCATAATCTGTAACTGAGGCAAGATTTAATATATTATTCTCCGTTTGTGCCGTGATATCTGGTATACCTTGCTCTGCTAAGTAATTCGTGTAAATTGGGTTGTTCCAATTATCATTAATGCAACGGACATCTTTCATCTCAAGATTGAGATTTCCATTACTACATAATAAGCTGCAACGTCATCAACTGGGATTGATGGTTGGTGAGCTGTTTTGCCTATTAAAAAAGCACTCATTACGAGTGCTGTTGTGATAAATGTGTATGCCATTTTGCGTTTCATGGTTCGTTTATCTCCTTAATTTTGGGTATAAAAATAGCACCCTTTGCGTTTTTACGTTTGGGTGCTTTGGTGTGCTATATTTCTTCTGGATAGAACGTTTCTACAACAGAATCCGTTTCGCTGTCATAGATTTCTACTTGCTCTTTTGCGTTGAGCGTTGCGGTCTGAGCATGAAATCTTGCATCTTTTAATGAGGCAATTTCCATTGCATCATGACCGTCTATAATTATGGAATATCTTAATTTATCCATAGTTGTATCCTCCATTACATCTGTTTTAGTTTCGCTTGAAGCTCTGCTATTTGAGCCTGGACTTCTTGCTTTGCTTGTTGCTTCTCTATATAATTACTATCTGGGATGAATTCCATTATCTCATCAGGCATACATTGAAAATAATCGCAAATACGACAAATAATTTCTAATGTTACAGATTCATTATTAATTAATTTTTGCATAGTACCACCACCAATATTGGCAGCTATTTTAAATTCTTTTTGTGTTAAATTATTTTCTTTTAGCTTATTAAAAAGCCTAGTATATTCAATACGCATTTTCTTATATGCCTCCATCAGTTATTCACCTCCTATAATAGCATATAATTTCGCTTTTGTAAAAGGGCAAAGTTGTCCCTTGCCCTTAATTTCCGTAGACTATTTAACCCCAAAACTTTTTAATGTCTGAGGTTCAAGAGTGGCAACCATATAATAAAACAATGCATTCAGATATAATTCATCATCTTTTGCTATATGTTCCCAATTTTCCCTTGTTTCTTCTGCGGTTGCTTTCAGACCACCGCCATATTTTTGCCAAATAGTATCTCTGCTACCTACAGACATATCACGCAAATGGTTATCCATTTGACGCAAAGACTCCATCCGTTGAGCGGTGTTCCAATCGTTAATTTTGAGCATAGTAATGCCCTCCTTTTGTTTTTTAGGCACACTGTACCTATCTACAATGTTACCATAAAATCAGCCTCCTTTTCAATTTCCGTTTCGCTACTGCTCATCGGTTACGGACTCACACCGTAAGACGGAAGGCAGAACTTAATCTGCCTTTATATAATTATCCAAAACATAATGTTATTTTGCGTTCTGTATAAGTACGCAACTCATTATTCCAGACTGTGCCTTCTGTATGCGAATATGTGCATGGCAAACCCTCATATTTTAAATCCGCAAGACATATATCTTTTAATTTTTTATTAGGCAATTCTATTCCTAGATCTGCCTTTATAAGTTGAGATATTATATCTTTTGCCTTATAGTTACCTTCTGCATCTGAATGAATTGTTGTTTGCATATTAAGCATGATTATACCTCCTGCAAATCTAATTTAATCATGTCTATAACTACAGTTCCCTTATATTTCAAAGGTTCATTATAAAAGGCATTCCAACCCTCTTTGATTTTTTCAAGCTGTTTTTGAGACAGCCACATGTCAAGCATGTTTTCTATTAAAGCCTGATTATTCATGACGTAAGTCCTCCTTAATCTCTGAAACACTCTTCAAAGTCGCAAAGTGCCATTTCCCTATAAATTCCAGACGCACCGCCAAAAGTTCGTGCATATAAAAGCGCAAACTTATTTCGTGCATACTCTTTTGAAAATACGCCTATATTATAGGCAAGTCGAATAGAATATAATTCTTGTGAAAATTTGTCTTTCATCATACTATTTCCCCTTAATCTCTAATATTTGAGGCAGTCCAGCCAGCGTTGCCTTTTCCGTACCAATGAGCCTCTTCAGTTACCTCGTTCCACTCAAGCGGATTATTAATCTGATGTGTGTTAATCCGTGAGCCAGTTCCTTTTTTATGCAAAGCATATGTTTTCATCATGCTTTTACAACTATCAAAGGACAGATTTTCCCTTTGAACCGTAGGAATATAGCCTAGCTTTTCACACGCAGACTTTACCCACTTATAAATCGGATGGTCTGCATTTACAAGCACATCTTGCCAATATCCGCAGAAAATATGGACTGGCAATTTACCATTGAAAAGCGCAAAATCATCGCATACCCAGAAAACACGCTTTTCGTTTTCGTTGGTGTATCTACCGTAGATTGCACCTGGTAACACCTTAAAATCGCAAGGCAGATTTGTAACAGTTCCCTTACATAAACGCACATAAAATTTTGGTGCGTGTACGTGGTTATTTTTTGGCATGGTTTCACCCCTAAAATTAGGCGCACTTGTAGTGCGATTTTTGAAATAGGCAGGGAATCGAACCCTGCTCACCTAGCACTTGCGTACTACTACCTAGATTATTTTGCAGCCTTTTTGTCCTCAGACTTTACTTCAGGCTTGATAACCTCATGGTATTTCTCATTCGCAAGGACAACCGAACACAAGTCGGTAATACTTGCTACTTGCTGAGCTTTAGTCAGATTAAGGTTGTAGTTATACGGCTCATAATTCACCGTTTTATTACCTAAATCATCCTTGCCAGTCTTAATCTTTCTACTAGCGTTACCGCCAAAAGAAGCGACAAAATGATGTAATAACCACTCATCAATAAATGAACGCTTGCAAGTAACTGGATAGAAATACTTACAATCCTCATTGTTAAAAATCTCAACAATCAACGGACGGAGATACTCTTTGAATTGTTTAAGCCCTGAACCTTTTGTGTAAAATGTTTTGATAGCATCAGCAATTTTCTTTGCTCTTTCATCTGAAAGAAAATCAGAATTAAAAGCTGTAATATCAATAGATTTATAAATCTGGTGCGCTAATAAATTGATGTGAACACGGTCAGTCAGTGGTAAAGCGGTCACTGTATCGAGTGACATGCAAGCCTCTACCTCTTTGCGAAGTTCTACGACATTATCCCGCTTAGAGATAAAGTCCCCTGCATCTACTCCGAGCTTCTCAACGACAACCCCAACCTCAGCGGTTAAAGCATCCACACCAGGAGCTACTCTTTCAAACTTCTCGCGCAAGTCTGTAAAAGCCTTCTCAGCCTTTGCAAGCTCAGCATGACGGACAACGGTCTTGACTGCATCCATAACTAAGAAGTTATCCTTTTTGCAAGCATCGAGATTAGTTACGTCAGTTTTGATGTCGAATAATTCAGATTTTAACATAAATAGTCCTTCCATCCTAGTTTTAACGTGGGGACATCCACGAAAAAAATAAATAAGTTTCAATGTTTTTTTTACTGGAATAATTCCAGCGACTGCGCTATAATGGAATTGAACCACTACAAAAGATTTTATAAAAATCCAATGGTGCCAACTAGCGCACTATTCACCGACTAAAGTTACTTATATTTTTTTAAACCGATTGAACTAAAACAAGTTTCGGAGATTTTAAAACTTGAGTTTTTCGCACTAGCTCATACGGATATAAGCTATTTTGTAAACCAGTATAAAACCAAAACCTAACAACTAAATGTTTTTTACTGGCTTGTATGTAAAATCTGTACGGATACAGATTATAGAAAATTGTGCTATGTATTGGTACTTACTAACGGATATATGCTGTATATACATTAGCTTGCGCCCCGTCAAATATGTTTAGGTAAAATTAGTTCATGCCCCTGAACTTGCTAACTACATCTCATGCAATAGCTATCTGTAATGTTACTATATAGGTTTACCAAAGTTTACACTTACAATTCTATTAGTACCATTCTACCATTCTACAGTGGTACTAAGACAGTTGAGTTCGCTGTCGTGGCTTTAGTCTATATAACCGTTTTGACATACGTTTTAAATACGCCTATTCCGTCATCTGCTGTGCGGTGCTTCGCTCGTGTGGTCTATGACCTTTTTATTATAGCCGAGCAAATAGCTATCTTGCTATCATGTAGCAAGTGGTACTTTATTAACTTGTCAATCACTACTAAATGAAATAGTAATTAGGTTTCCGACACCCTTAACGTATGGACTTATAAAAGGGGTTTTGCCCCTTGCCCTTTCGGACAAGTCAATAATAATACAAATTTTGGGATTTTGCAATACATTTTTTAGGATTTTTATTATTTTGTTAAAATTGTATAATTTTAGTATAGTTTTGGTGTGGGTTATTGTGAATTATTCACAATTTGTTGATAACTATGTGGATAAGTTTTATCTGATTGTTGATAACTTATAAAAATGTGGATAACTAACGATAATGGAATTATACCAGATAATAATATTAATATCGCCTAACATAGTTTCAAAAACTATATATAATGGTTTTATAGTTCTGAAAAACAATGACTAATATATATCTATTAACCATTCTTTTTACCTAACCGGGGGTACTTAAAACTAACTAACCGAGTTGGAAATGCAGTAAGCCCTATAGCTGATTCATCTACACACCAACTCAAAAATCCATCCTTTCCAATCCTCAAAATCCCCAGCAAAATCAAGCAAAATCCCAATTTTCCCATCCCAACCCCTTTATCGCACCCCATATCGTCAAAACCCACTAAAATCAAGCATTTTCCCAGCTTCACAACCCCAAAATTAAACCCTTATCCATCAAAAATCCATCCACAAATCCAAAATCTTCCTTATTTATAAGCACTTTTACCGATAACGTTTTTTCACCTCAAAATCGTCCAAATTATTTCTCATCACACTCCCATATAGGGGGTACTCAAAAACTACACACAAAATCACTCCAATAAGAGAATAACTATATAACCAATACAAAAAATAATTATTCAACTTAAAGGAGAACTCAAATGAATACATATCTAATACCAACGACAGCAGCTTATTGCTATGAACCTTATGATCATATCTATCTCGTATATGCCAACACTCCACTAGAAGCATATAGAAAAGCACAAACAGAATTACAAGGTGAATACATACCACAAAAATTACAAAAATATGAATCATACCCATTTGAATTATATAAACCAGATGACACTGCTACTTTCCCATTTTCAGAATCTCAAAAATATGATATACTTACAGAGGCGTTTAAAAATACAAAAGGAGCTGAGCATATGGGACATTTTAATGTAAACTGGAATGAATATACTGAACTTTTATCTAAAAAAGCAGATAAAGAAATTTGGTCAAATCCGACTTATCCTAATAATGGTATATTAACTAATTATCTAGTTCATACCTATAAACGTCTTAGAACAGAAAGACAAATTATAAGAAAAGATAATTATGCTTTATTTAATACAGGACTCTTTACCAAATATTATGAATCAATATATGCATATTCTGACCAGGAGTATAATGTATCATTTCTTACTGGACATGAATTAAATCAACATGGAATATCTGAACGTCCACAAAAAGCCAACTATTTTGAAGATCCTTCTCTTCTATTGTTTGATTGGCATTACCCAATAGATATACATTTCAAGCATATTTTAGAAGATGAAAAGAATAAAGAAAGATTACCAAAAGGATTTTTAGAAAAAGAAAATAAAATGTGTATCTTAACAGGTGCAGTTGAATTAATGAAACGTAGAGTCTCAGCAAACTATAAATTAGCAATTCCACAATGTTATGAAGATAAAATTCAATTATTACTTCCATTATGTTTAGATACAGATGAAGGTAAACCAGATCTTGCATTGGCGGTTACAAAATTAGATAATTGTTATCAAGGATATACATGCTTAACACTTGATATGGCATATAATAATGCTCGTCTCATAGCTAAACCAGAATCTAGTTGGCTATATTCTAAATAAAAATTAATTATTTAAGGCAGATTGATTACTCAGTCTGTCTTATTTTTTATGCCAAAATATACACCCACACTCTCTAACGTTCATATTAATCCAAATAAGCCATTCTAATTCTTAGCCAACAATCTTCTCCATGCACTTTCTTTTACATACCTTAAAATCTAAAATACAAGGTCATATTTTTAAACTCCAAATCCCAAGCTATACAATATAACTAAATATTTCATCAATAGCACAACGTATTTTATACAAAACGCATAAGATTCATTCTCATAATACCCTCTACAAGCTGAAAATTTACTGTCCTGACAGTGTGTAGAAAATTCTAACCTATTACCCTTACACTTTATTGGCTAAACAATATATTTTTTAAATCTACTATTCCAATAAGAAAAAATAACAATATACGTCATATATGCGTATGTGTGTATATGCGCCTGTGCGTAAGCACAAGATATAGTCCCTTGATAGGGACGGTCTTTTCGCAGCGCAAGCAAGAAAAGAATATCTTTAGGGTAGACAACTGATAATAAGCCAATATCAAAAGAGAGAATAATATATCAAGGAGGAATCAAATATGATACAAGAAAACGAAATACCAAAATATCTTAAGCAGAAAGAAAGTAATATCTCAAAGAGTAATCGCAAATCAAAACACAAGCATCATTATGAAGAATGCCTGATTCAATACAGATCTACATTTATAGGAAAAACTCATCTTAATACAGGTTTATATACTTACTGTACTATTTGTGGAAAAATAAATGAGCAATTCAAAGAAAACAAATCTATTGTAAAAGATTATATCAGAGAAGTTAATTCACCAATAGGTAAATGTTACTCTCATATTCCTGACGAGGAATTATATGAAAAATATCATAATAAATTACCAGTATTCTTTGTAGAGGATATTTTTAAAGAAGGGTATGTTGATTTGGAACAAAATAATAATTAAAAGAGAGAATAAAACTATAGGTACATCATATATGTACCTAAATCAACCAATAACAATCAAACAAAAAATTATGGAGCTTGTATGAAGCGTAAGCGAAATACAAGCGTAATATTCTTCTCTTGATAATATGAGTCTATATAGATATAGACTGAACAAAATTGATAGCTGGGATGTACCCAAATGAAGTAATTTTTTACTTTTAGGTACATACTGTATGTACCTAAATGAATTTTTAACAATTTCATACAAGTGCAACTTTTAATGTTTTTGTGAATTCAAATGGAGAATATACTATTGAACCACTTACCACACTCTCATCTCACAAATTGTAACCGTAAATTATGTTTTAAAAGAAAGGAAAGAAAATGAAAGAACTAAAAATCAATCCTGAATTGAGAGATTTTATACCTCCACTTTCAGGTGAAGAAAAAAAGCAACTTGAAGACAGCTTATTGAAATATGGATATAAAGGCGCACCTATATATATATGGAATGATTACATAGTAGATGGACATAATCGCTATGAATTATGTAAAAAACACAATATCAAATTTCCTGTAGAAGAACTTATTCTTGGTGATGATGCAACTATTATTGATGTTATGGAATGGATGATTAACACACAGCTTGGCAGACGTAATCTTCCACCTGCTCAAAGATTAGCAGTAATGGACAAATTCAAAAGAAAAATTCAAGAACAAGCCAAATCCACACAAGGGACTCGCACAGATTTAACTTCTTCTCCAAATGGAGAAAAAGTTATAAGTACCCATACAGACAAGGAACTAGCAAAAATGGCAGGTGTTGGAACTGGCACGGTTGCACGTTTTAATAAGGTCATGAAGTCAGATGATGAGGAGTTGAAGAAAAAAGTTCTCTCAAATGAAGTTAGTATAAATGCAGGTTATGAAAAAGTTAGAGAAAAAGAAAAGAAAAAAGAGAATATAAACACAGAACAATCATCTTCTAAACCAAAAACATACCAAGAAGCAGCTAAATTATATGGTGGTATGCAACAAGGTCATCTTCCAAATCAGAAAAACAATCAAAACGTTAATGACGAATTTACAGATGAACAGTTATTAAATGCTCTTATATCAACAAAAACACCTGTAAATGTATTGGATTCTATAGTTCCAAAACAAGAATTTGATATTATGGCTAACACTTTATTAGAAGATATTGAATCATGTGATTATCGTATTTTTGATTTACATGAAGTATGTAAAAAAATGGAGAATAATGATTTAGATTATGCTATTGAAAAATTTGATAATGTGATAGCAGCAATCATGGAACTTGAAGAAAAAATCAAAAAAACAGTTAAAGGAGAAAACTAATTATGAAGAAGAAAAATGCATTATTTGTACCAGATAGCACAGAGGTTTTATCATGTAAGATTTTACATGCAAAATTAAAATGTCAAAAAACACCCAAAGAAAATGATGTTAGAAAATTAGCATCTAATTGGGAGGATAAACTGTGTGATCCAATTCATGTGAGTTATCGTGACGGACAGTATGGTATTGTAGAAGGACAAAAAAGAAAACTTGCTAAGATGATGGTTGATTCTGAAGGAACATTGGTATGTCATATCTATAGGGGATTAACTGAACAGGATGAATATCAGTTATTTTCACAATTAAATAATGGAAAACGTTCTTATGGAACAAACGAAGATTACGAAGCACGTTCTCAATTTGATCCAAAATGGAAATATGTAATTGAATGCGCTAATAAAGCAGGATTTTCTATTGTATATTCTGGTGGTGCTAAAGAAAATACTTTTGGATGTCCTGCGACTATCGAAGAAGTATATGACGAATTAGGAGATATTGATTTTACAGATATGCTCATTATGTTATATACAGTTTGTAATGGCAATAAATACTCATTGCAGTCAACTTTTTTTAAAGGTTTTGCAAAATTTTATTTAGCTTATAAGTCTTCAATCATCGAAAAAGAGTTTAAAAAAGTATTCATTGATAAAGCAACAAAAACAGTTACTCAGTCATGCTTTTCTAAAATTAAAGAAAAATCAGATGCATATAATCGCACAAAAAATGTAGGAATTAAAACTGCTTTCGGAATTCTTATGAGATACAACGAGTGTTGTTCAAAGAAAAATACGTTATCATTTGGTGATTTTGATTCATTAATATCTTAACATAGTGAGGTGATACGTCTTGCCAAACTATGTAAAAATACCACGAGAAATCATTTATGATACGGATCTCTCATCTAAACGTGTAATAATCTTCTCATATCTTTGTGCAAGGCGTTCACTTGATGACACAGTGGCATTTTCTACAACAGAACTTTGCTACTGGTCTAAATTGAAACCTAACTACAGAGATGGAAAGATAAATCAGAAATATTATGAAGTTCTATTACTTCTCTCTCATTATGGATACTTTGAATCGTGTCCAGATTTTGAGAAATGTCTAAAAGAAAAGACCAATTCGGTCAAATACCAACAAGTAAAACTTAATATAGAAAAATTCGATGTACCTGACAAGTTTGGAATTATTTATTTTGATGAGTTAAATGCAATATTAAATTTCAAAGAAGAATTGAAAGATAAAGAGATTGATACTGCAAGAATATCATCAGCTTATATCTTACTTGTACTCTCTTATATTCGTGTTAATTTGAATAGAATGGATGATAAACCACTATGTTGTTATAGATATTTTAAGACTATTTCAGAAGATATTGGACTTTCTGAAAGATATATTAGTCGCATAGTTGATATTTTAGAAGCACTCAAAATTGTGAAATGTCAGCCTATGAAGAGAGAAATATATATTAAGGATGGCAAAGAAAAATATGCTACTACTCCAAAGGTGTTTGCTGATTACAGACATTTTATTCATGACGAACATGGACAAAGGATTGATAAAGAATATAGTCCTGACAAAGAAATAAAAAAACAGATAGAGCTTTTGGAGAATAATAAAATATAGGAACTATAAACGCAGCACTCAAAGGAGCTGATTACAATGAACAAATTATTTTTAAACAGTAAAGGAGAATTATTAAATGAACAGAACCGTAACTATCGAGTCAAAGAACCATAAATATGCAAATACATATGGGGGAAATATTTGTATATCAGATTTTTGCACTGATTATGAAGGCAGTCGAAATATTGCAGAACGTATTGAATCTGCATGGCGATTTGATAGGTCATGTGAAAGAAATAGAATTGTATTAGATGATTATAAGGAGAGACAATAATAATGGCAGATATAAATATGAGTGTATCAATTGAGGAGCAGGAAATTTGTATTAATGCAATGCGTGATGAAAAGTTTGCAACAATATATGCTTCCGATTCTACATATATTACGAAATTAGACAAGTTATGTAAGGAAAGCCCTGATATGTACTCTCTTATCGAAGATACTGGCAGAGGTAAAAAATATTTATTAAAGGATAAAACTCTTATTAGCTTTAGAGCAAAGAAAATAACAAGAGTTATGACTGAAGAGCAGAGGAAAGCTTCCGCTGAAAGACTTCGCAAGGCTCGTGAGAATAAAAGTGTCTGAGATACCCTTTCTAGTCAGAAATTTACTATTCTGACAGTACACAGAAAATTCTACCATTACTCTTGAAGGAATGCTCGTCTAAGAATTACATTTTTCAAATTACAATAAACAACAATAAATAGAAAGAAGGATTACATTATGCTGAGAAATTATTATCAAGGAACAATGATAACTGTCGAGTTACCAAAGAATCAATATAAAGGTTATGTGGTTGATTGCATATACAGATATGTCAAGGATATGAACAAGTATGCACTAAGCATGTGGCTTCGTAATATTGAAGTTGACGACAGAATGCAGATTTGCTCGCAGGAAATTAATACTCAATACATTACAAGCACAAGAGAGACAATAAAGAAGGATGTGTGTGCAATCGTTGAACAAGCTGCCAATAGTTCATACTTTGACAAGTCGATTGAGACCTATGAGTATACACAGAAATGTTTTGAGCGTGGCAATGCTGAGTTTGAGAATGAGGAGAACAGATCATGAGCTGTCCATATTGTAGAGGAATAGGTGAACATGATTACAGATGTCCTCTTTGGCAGCCAAGTAAAAAGGCAAGAGTTAAGTGCGGTTATTGTGATGAGTATATTCTTGAAGGTGATGATTACGTTGAGATTAATGGATGGACTTATCACAAAGACTGCTTAACTGTTAATAGGTTGCTTGATTTAATGGGAGTTATTACAAAGGAGATGTCGTATGAATTGGATTGAAAGAAAGATAAAATGGATTATTTATAAACTTGATGGACTTGTACCTAAGATACATGACTTGCCTGACGTTGTGTATATTAAGTGGATGGGAAAGGAATTCATTATTAAAAAGTAAATAGAAATTTTATTTGGAGAATATATAAGTGTAGATAAAAAAGGAGGATTCAAAGTGTATTGTTTTCAAAAGAAAGATGGAACAGTAAAGAAATATTACAAAGAAGCCATCGACTATATTCTGACTGCAACAGTTCAAAAACATGAAATAACGGTTGGAAGATCTGATGAAGTTGGAAAAATATATGAATGTTATACAACTAAAAGAAAAAGATTTTTAGAACCCAAACGAAACACAATTCAATCTAAAATCATTGACATATGTGCTGAATTTGGTTGTTATACAAATCCGTGGTATAGCGGTTATCAAGAAATTTCACTTGAATTGTATGGAGATAATGTGGAATTTATGCTAAATGAACTTAGAAAATATTAATAATAAACAAAAGGAGGATTTATGGCTGGTATTAGCGTACCTCAATATGAGATTTTTAAAATTGGAACAAATAAACTAAAGTATTCTAATTGGGATTTACAGATTACCAAAGAAGAGGCTTTTAAATATCAGGAACTCATATCACTGTTTGAAGCTCAAGAATTCCGCATAATGGCAAATAAAATTTTAGAAAAACCTATTTGGAGTATTGATTTTTCAAAGATATTTATGCAGGTAGTTGTTGATAAAAAATCTGATTTTGCAAGAGTGACTGGCAAAAAAGGTGTTACCATAAATGGTGTTAATTATAAACGCTTTGTCGGAACTACTGGTGGATTAAAAAACAATACTCTTCTCTTCTGCAATTCACAATACATTGACAAATTAAATGAATTATGTGAATGCAAGAGAAATCCAGATACTAAATTAGTTCCTGCAAAATACGAAGCTTACAAAGCATTAACATGTTCTGCATCACAACCGATTTGTGATCCACATGGAATTTTGGTCGTAAAAGATTGTATTACACAATATTTTGCAGATGTTATATCACTCGATGATGATGGCGATTCAAAAGAACCGACAAGAGAAATTATTAAAGATAAAGCTCTTGAAAACAATGTATCTGACGGTTTTAATCTTTGTACTATACAATATATGCAGCGAGTAGCTGAATCTTTAGGTCTTGATTATATTCCTGGCGGTGTGTGCTTGAGAAATGCATGGCTCAAAGGAATGCTCTATCCGTTTCCTATTTATGAATTTATTGAAAAATACAATAATGGTAATTATATGATTGAAGATATTTGGGGAAATATGCAAGATATTCGTCAATGTGAAATGATTATCACAGAGTCTTCTCTTAAATTATGGGGAGCGTATGATAATATTGAGCAATATGTGAATGCGTATAAGGAATGTGGATACGGATTTTCTGTAACAAAAATTTCACCACATGTTCTTGAAGAACAGAGAGAATTGAATTACCAATATCTTCAGTCTTATGAATTTACAGACGAAGATGTTGAGGAATTGTGCGCACCAACAATCAACTATTTAAAAGATGCTATGTGTGGCGACTACTCTTCTACCGTTAAATTTCTTGGTATTAACGAAAATACTGATGTAAATTCATGGCAACGTGCTTTATATACAAGCGAATATATGTTGGGAGATCCATATATAATCGACTCTGTACATAGATATATCAAGAAAAAAATGAATGATGCGAAAATTGGTAAATTATTTGTAAAAGGTAATTATCAGATTGCAAGTGGTGATCCATTTGCTCTTATGCAATCTATTTGTGGTTTGAAAATTACAGGTTTATTAAAAGCAAATGAATGTTATTCAAAATTTTGGATTGATAAAAATGAAGATGAAATTGTACTCTTTAGAAGTCCAATGACAAGTCATAATAATATTCGAATGTGTAATATCAACAATTCGGATGAATGTCGGTATTGGTATCAATATATGAATACTATCATGATTATAAACGGTTGGGATTCATTTTGTATGGCTGAGAATGGGGAAGACTGGGACTCGGATCTGAACTTTTCTACTAATAATCCTGTTATGAAAAGACGCTATAGATACTTACCTGCTATCGAATGTGTTCAGCGAAATGCAGAAAAAATTGTTGTTACTGAAGCTGCTGTTAAAAAGACAAATAAAGCAGGTATGGGAAATCAAGTTGGAACAATCACTAATTATGTCACATCTATGATGGAAGTTCAATCTCATTTCGAGAAAGATTCACCTGAATATAAAGAATTAGAATATAGAATAGAATGTGGTCAGCTCTATCAACAAAATGAGTTGGACAAAATTAAGGGCATCATTGCAAAACCAATGGAAAGCAGTTGGTACAATTTAGGTGCTTGCGGAGAGAATAAATATTTGCAATCGCTTTGCGCATACAGAAAGCCCTACTTTATGATTTATGTTTACGATGAAACAAAAAGACAGTACAAGCAATACATTAAAGAAAGTAATGCTAAATGCTATGCTATCTATAAATGTTCTATCGAGGATTTACATAATAAAGATACCCTTACAAAAGAACAAGAAGATTTTCTTTTTTGGTATGAGAGAAAAATGCCAGTTGGTACAGGGAATTGTTCTATGAATCAGATTTGTAAATATGTTGAAAGTCAGTTAGATGGTTATAAATCTCAATTACATAAGGATTCTTCATTTGATTATAATACATTGAAGGTTAAAAGACGTTGTACTGAAGAACACAGACAAGCTCTGCGAGAACTTGAACAATATTATTGTGAATGCATTAAAGAATATAAAAAGAAACAGGGAAAAGAAAAAGGAATACAGCTAAATAGAACTGATATCTTTGATAAACAGGATGAATTCGACAAATATTATCAACGTGCAAGTATGGTTGAAATGTTCAAGAAGAAAGCTGAAGAAATATGTCCAAATGATGATGAGCGTATGAACATCATTCTTGATATGACTTATGGATATAAAGGTAATAGACAGTTTTGTTGGGATTGTATTGGAGAACTGATTATTAAACGTTTAGAAGAAATGGAGGAAGAAGTTGTATATACTGAATGAAAAAGAATATATTAGAGAGATATTAGTGTCTGGCAACAAACCAGACAATATCTCGAATGGATATCTGATAACATTGATTGCTAAGTATTATTTTGATAGAGGTAAAGATCCAAATATTCTAATTGATACAATCAAAGCAAAGATGCTTGAATTTAATATTGAAGGATATCAAGAATATAGATATGCCAATAAAATCAAAAAAACATGTATTGATTTATATGATTCAGAATCAAAAAATCTCTTTAGGGAACTTGAGTATGTTCCTATCTATGAAAAAGAATTAAAAGTCGTGGAATCTCTTCCAAATGATCGCCAAAAGAAATTTATGTTTACATTATTTGCTATTGCAAGATATATGAATAGTGAAGGATGGATAAATAAAAAAGACTCAAAAGGTCTTTCAGAAGTATTTAAACTTGCCAACGTTACTCTCTCATCTGATAAAAAGAATGAATTATTGCATGAATTATATAGTAATGGTTATATTCATTTTGGGAAAAAGGTGAATAATCTTAATATCAAAATAGATTTAGGAGATACAGATGATGATATTGCCTATAAAGTAACTCAATTTGAAAATATTGGTAATCAGTATATAGGAAATTTTAAAAAGGGATATAAACAGTGTAAGCAATGTGGTAAAAAAATAAAGATTGTAAGTAAAAATGATGGTTCTTCACTATATTGTAAAAAATGTAAACATGATAAACAATTAGAATGGAGTAAAAAATCATATTACAAATCAATAGAAACATGATTTTTCTTAGTTAGGTTGTTTCGTTAAAACCCATAATTTACAAGGTCTTTTGGCACTTTTTCACAAAAAATTCGATTTTCTTAAATGTAGATATAGTGAAATATTTACAAAAATATGATACAAAAACGATTGTCATGGAAGAAACAAACCGACAATCTTTGTATGTCTGCTCTGCTGCTCTTTTGAGTGGCATTGCAGATTTAGAATGAAATCAGCTTTCTTGGCTGATAAAACAGAGAATAATAAAATGTAAACATCAAGTACATATTCATTGTACCTTACCTTCTATAATCGGTGGCTGTACTACAGTTCTTGTAGTATGGTCACTGATAATTCTTAAATATTATAGCGGAATGACGAGCAATGGAAGCTCACTTGGCTCATAACCAAGAGTATGCAGGTTCGAGTCCTGTTTCCGCAACTCTCCTACTTTTTGTAGGACGGTCGGTTTCGGATCGTGAGTTGTTGAAACTCAAAATAAACTTAGTAATAAGGATAAAGCAGGAATGTCTTTAGTTCGCATAAGACACTGCGACTGCGCATAGTAGTTTGACGGAAAACACAGATAATCTATACCAAACCTAAAACCAGAGGGCTACTGCTAATGATATGGCTTGGTAGGGGCGATGAAAAACGCTCTGTATTAACATGGAAACATGGGTATGATTACTGTCTTATTGGTGCGATTTCTGCAAGAAAAAGTGCTGATATTGATTGTTGCAACGTTTCTTAATGCGAAAGCATGGAACAGAACAATGAAGCAAGTCGATAGCAAGACGAACAGAATGGTGATGATTGGGCTGTACTCAAAAGGTACAGATGGTCAAATGTACACCTCATCGTTCATATTATGCGAAATATTAATTACAACATACTTTTGAAGAAGAAAATATAATGCATATTTATATTAAAGATCAAAAATTAATAAATTAATAAAAGAACAAGCAAAAGTGTGTATGACCGCAAAGAGACAAACAACTTATTCATCTGCAATATGATGACATATAGCACTCGCAAGGTACTATATGAGAAAGTACAAGTAGACGCAACCGTAAGAGATTTGCACTCTCTGAACCTCGCAAAGGACGATGTATCGAAAGGAAATCTATAATGCTTTGTGGTAAGAGTTTGCCAATTTTTTGCAAAATTGGTGTTGTTGTTACCTACAGTCTAATCGACTGTGTGATAAATTGTGTCCAACCACAATAGATGGTAACGTGTTAGGTCAATATCTCAGCCTAAAGAAATAAAGTCTCATGTGAAAGCATGAGATTTTTTATTTTTGAGTGTGTAGCTCAGTTTGGCAGAGCACTCGACTTTTAATCGAGTTGTCGATGGGTTCAAATCCCTCCACGCTCACTACTATCCTACTTTGTAGGAAATAAATTAAAGGATGTGAAAAATATTTTATTAATTAACAAAACAGAAGCCTTTGCAATGAGGAAACTTGTTGGAAATGAGAATGTAAAAAAGACTTATAGTGGTCATTCTAAATACTATCTGGTTGAGTCTTATCAGAATTTAAAGGCTTTGAGTGATTATAGAAAAAGTAAAATCGTTGGATAGAGACGAAATCTAAAATGAAAGGTGGTCGGAAACCATCGGTACAATAAAATTTTATGATACTAATGCTATTTTAAAATTACAGGACAGAATATTTGAGGAAGATTTTGTTATAAGTTCTGTAACATTACAAGAGTTAGAGCATATCAAAGTATCTCGAAACAAAGATGATCAGGTAAAGTATGAGGCACGAAAAGCTTTACATCTACTTGATGATAATTCGGATAAATATGATGTTGTTGTATATGACAACGCAATTGAAAACTACATACTTGGGAAAAACATGGAAATAACACCTGATACTAAAATAGTTGGTAGCTGTGCATTTATAAATGCAATGAAGGATGTTATTTTTATTACAGATGATGTTGCTTGTAAAATGATTGCAAGGAAAATATTTAATCTTACTGTAAAAGGTGTAAATGATGAGCCAGTGGATGATTATAGTGGATTTGTTGAGAAAACGCTATCCGAATCAGAAATGGCTTATTTTTATGAGCATTTACAGGAAAACATCTATGGATTACTTGAAAATGAGTATCTTATCTTAAAAGATTCTAATAATCATGTCGTTGATACTCTCGTTTGGCGAGAAGGAATGTATCAAAACATTAAATTTCCTAATATTAAATCAGATTATTTTGGTGCAGTTAAACCTCTTAATGGAGATATTTATCAGCAGATGGCTTTGAATAGTTTCTCTAATAATCAGATTACTATGATTAAAGGTTCTGCCGGTACAGGAAAATCATATCTTGCAGTTGGATATATGATGTGGTTACTTGAAAAACACAAGATTGATAAAATTGTGATTTTTGCTAACCCAACTCCTACTATGAATTCGGCTAAGATTGGATTTTTACCGGGAACACAGCTAGATAAGCTTGTTGATTCAAGTATTGGTAATATGCTTGCAGGAAAACTTGGAGACAAGTTTATGATTGAACAACTTGTGTCAAGAAACAAACTTTCTATATTACCGATGTGTGATATTCGAGGATTTGATACAAGTGGTTTAAATTGTGCAGTTTATATTACAGAAGCACAGAATCTGGATATATCTCTTATGAAACTTGCATTACAGAGAATTGGTGAAGATTCAATCTGTATCGTAGATGGCGATTACAATGCACAGGTCGATCTCAATCAATATGCAGGTAATAATAATGGTATGAGAAGAATGTCTGAGGTATTCAGAGGACATGATTTCTATGGAGAAATTGAATTACAGAACATCTACAGAAGTAAGATTGCTGCTGTAGCTGATGATATGTAAAATATTACGAAATTGGAGGCTAATAGCCTATGAATAAAGATTATTTACAGTTAGAGTTTGATAGTTTAGGAAATGAAGCAAATTATAAACTTGCAGATCCGACTCTTGTTGATTATTATAAGCGATTAAATAATCGTGAAATTCTTATTAATCAGGATATTGATGACGGGATTGTAGAATGGACTCAGGAAATAGTTGAATGGAATAGAGAAGACAAGGATATAGCGATTGCCGAAAGAAAGCCAATTAAGATTTGGATTAATTCAAATGGTGGTTCTCTTAATGCAATAAACGAGCTTATTAATATCTGTAATCTTTCTAAGACACCAGTTTATGCTATTGGAATGGGAAAATGTTACTCCGCAGGAGGGCTTTTGCTTATGGGTATCCCAAGGGGTAACAGATATATTCTGTCATCTACTGAAGCACTTATTCATGATGGCTCTACAGGCAGTTACGGAGACACTGGCAAGGTACTTGATGATTTAGAGAGAACTAAGAAAATTGAGGAAGATACAAAACAGTTTATTTTAAGTCATACAAAGATTACTGAGAGTGAATATGATAAAAATTATCGTAAAAATTGGTGGTTAGATGCTAACGAAATTATTGAAAAAGGCGTGGCTGACCACATTATTACAAATATTGAGGAATTATTTTAAGGAGGGCGCACTGCTCTCCTATTTTATTGGAGAAAAAGGAGATTGAAAAATGATTAAAATTACTGAGTCAGAGGAGAAAATTACTGCTCCTAAGAAGACAATTAAATTAGATAACATTTCCGTAAAGGATTTAAAGCTTGTAGATGCTGAAACTGGTGAGGACTTATCTCAGCAGGTAATTAACGCAATTCCATTCGATCAGATTGGATTCAAGATTACATTTGAACTTCCTGTAGAGGAAGATTCTGAAGAGTAAGGCGGTGAATATTATAATCGACTTACATAGATTAGAAAATGAAACAGATTTTGAATGGAAATTGAGATGTTGCCTTGCGAAAAAGCGTAAAGAAACAGATATGGATTGGATTGAGATTCGAGATATGCTTGGATTGAACATTACACCAGATCAGCTTAGAAAACAGGCTGTTGGATATGAAGAGTATGATAATTATATTCATGGTTATCAGGGTGTAGCCACTACTATCCTATCTGTGTCAGATTTACATGTTCCATTTCAGTTACCATATGAGTTACTGAAAGATTATCGTGGAGTTGATATCTTACAAATTAATGGAGATGTTGTAGATTGCCAAGCATTATCAAAATTTTCAAAACAGTATAGAATTTCGCCAATGGAAGAAATGATTCAAGGTAGACAATATCTTATTGATTTGATTGAGTATATTCGTCCTAAGAAAGTAGTATGCAATTATGGCAATCACGACAAGCGATTTGCTAATTATTTTGCAAAGAATTTAGATACTGACATCTTGGAGCTTATGCCTGATACATCTTTGGAACTTATTTTTGTAGATGGATTTAAACACTATGACAAACGCAGTAAATCAAAGATTTGGTATGAACCACTTGTAAATATTTTTGATGATATTGATATTCAGTATATTGATGACTGGAAATGCAAGATTGGTAAAACTTGGTTTGTTCATCCATTAGCATATAGACAAGGGATGCTTGCTACTGCTGATAAGGCAAAAGATTATCTACAGGATACTGATAAAGAAGGATTTGATTGCGTTACGATGGCACATACTCATATGATTGGTGATTCAAAACGTGGATATGTGAGACTTCTTGAACAGGGAGCTTTTGCAAATGTAGATAAGATGAATTACATGGATGGTAGATTAACAAAGCCACAGAAAGAAGGTTTCGCTGTTATCTATCAAGATAAAGACGGTAATTTGATAGGTGCTAAGACGAAAGTTATATCATTAAATTAAATAACAATTGTAGTCCACTGTTCGGCTCAGCTTGGAGTAATTGTGAAAGCAGATATTCACAGCTACAATTAACATACGACTAATATATTATTCATTTTTGCTTATTTTGGCGTTTTTAGATAATATATTAGTCTTTTTGGTTAATGAAACCACTATCAGAGGGAGTGTACCTTATATGGACGCTACCCTCTTATTATTTTGGCAATAAATTAAAATATTGTCGAAAAAATATAAACAAAACACTTGAAAAATATAAATGAAGATTAAAAGGAGATTTTTGAACAATGGTAAAAAATGACGTATTAAGAAATGTAGCAGGTAAGTTAGAAGGATATTCTCAGAAAGACGTAGAAGCTGTTCTCTCAGCTTATGCAGAGGTTGTAATTGAGACTCTTACAAATGATAAGACAGAGAAGGTTCCTCTGATTGGAATTGGAAACTTTACCGCAAAGCATGTAGATGAGAAATCTGGTATTGTTCAGCTTGGTGAAAACAAGGGTTCTACATGGCATAAAGATGCCGAGGATCAGTTAGCATTTAAGATTTCTAAGTCAGTAAAGACACTTGCATAATCTGAAAGGTCGTGAATTGTTTGAAGAAGAAAAATAAATATGAAGACATTCAGATGATTGATCTTGAGGATAAAGTTGATGACATTGTAAAAATCTATATTAACAAACTTTATCATACTGATAAGACTGTTGGTGTTGTCGTAAATAAAGAGATTGCTGAATATATTTTGGATATTCTTATTAGACTTGACAAGACAAGTATTAAAGAGATTGACCTTGTTGATTATATGAATATAGACGAATATTTAGTATCTGTTGATGATGGTGGTGTAATCACCGTTGTTCCTATTGAGGACTTTGGTGTTCTTGATAAAACAGATATTTTCTATATTGATATGGATGGTGATATCGAACAGAATATCATTGATTATTGTGTAAATGAGAATAAAGAAGTTATTCTGTTTGGTCAGGAAGATGACTGCGATGGTGATTGTGAGAACTGTCCTGCGCATGATGAGACTTATTTACATACTTCTGAAGACGAAGATGGAAATGCTCATGGATTTACTGCTAGTAGGTCAAATGGTGACTCTTATATGAGTTATTCTTACTACTCTAGCGATGAGTTAAGTCATGAAGATATTCAGAAGATGTTAAAGGCTTTTGGATTTTAGATTTTTTGAGTGTGTGGTGTATGCTGCACACTCTTTTTGTATGGGTGGATATGCCTAGAGGCGAGGGCAAGAGACTGTAAATCTCCCACATTAGAAACATCGTAGGTTCAACTCCTACTCCACCCACTAATTCAATGTTTTTATATACGGATTGGGAGATGTTAAATCGGCAACGAACTTTATATGGAAACAGAGAATAAATATATGTGCTCATAATTGGTGTCATAGCTGATTGTGGGATTTATGGAACAGTAGGTACTTGGAGTAGCTACCAAGTATGTGAGAACCTATGCCTCTCTTCTACTGTTCTATTTTTAGTTGTTGGCATAGGAGAAGGCATAGGTAAAAAAATATGGGAAGTACAAAACAAAGAGAATTTAACATTGAAGATTACGACTATTATGTAAGAGAGTATATTCAAAAAAGTGAAGAATTAGACAAACCAATAAAATATGATTTATTGCGGAAGGAGCCTTTTAACTTACCTGATGGTAGATGGTACATAAATAATTGTCCAGATAAATCAATTAAAACATGGGCTGACTTTGTTGATTGGTGTGGTTTTGTAGCAAAAGGTAAAACACCATCAAAGGATAAAATGATAAAACTGATTTATAAATTACAATCAGAAAAAGATAGAACTTTAATGTATGATGACTTTAGAGGAAGAGGATGTTATCACCCACCATTGGAAGTGATTAAAACTTATTGGGGAACTATCAACAACATGAAAAAGGAACTTGGATTAGAAATAATTCAAGAGTCTATGTTGGATAGATCTTTATCAAAAGATGAATTAGACAAAATGATAAAAGATATATGTAAATATGTAAAAGATGATAATAGAAATTTTATTACTACATCTGAAATAGACAGTGTTCATGAATGGCTGAATGCGGATTCTTTGCAAAGAACAATTAAAAAATTTTATAATTGTAATTTACAGACATTATTGGCAAACGAAGGAATTTCTTTAGGTAAAAGAGGTCGAGGTATCACATTTGATTTTAGTGATGGTGAACATGTTACAAGTCAATTTGAATATATATTTTCAAAATATCTTAGAGAATTTGGATTAAGATATGGAATAGATTATTTTCGAGATGTAAAATATTCATCTTTTATCCCATCTTATCATAAAAATATGAATTGTGATTATTTAATTCACACCAAAGATAATGATATTTATATTGAAATTGCAGGTGTAATTGAGGCATATAAAAATTATTTCTTTTCAAATAAGCAGATCACAAGTGGTAAATCTAAAGAAACATATCGTAAAGACCTATCTAAGAAACAAAAAATGTTTAAAGAAAATAATATTCATTATTATATTTTGTTCCCTTGTGATTTGACAAAAGATAACACATACAACATTTTAAATAATGATTCTATAAAACTCAGAAAAAATATTGAATCTTTTGTCAAGAATAATATAGATTGGGACAAAGTTTCTAAAATAGGTGAATTAAAATATAGTGAAGAAATAAAATGGGGAAGAAACGTTATAGATTATGGTGAAGCAGTTTAGTTATTACTACTCTGCTTCTTTTATATTACAGAAAAGGAGGCTGAAATATTGTCAAAAGAGAAAATAACAAGGGTGAAATATTTCACTCCTGATAAAGAGAAATTTATTTATGAAGAGAACTGGAAGAAATATGAAAAATATTTACAGTCTAATATTATCAAAAATCGTGATGTAAAAGATACTACATACAAGAGATATAAAGGATTGTTCCGACACTTCCTCATGTGGTTAGGAGAAAATTATGGTGAATTAGATTTATATTCTGATGAATTCATGGAAAATGCAGTTGATATTATGGAAGCATATATGCTTTTCTGTCAGGAAACATTAATGAATCATAAGAAGATAATCAATATGAAAATTTCTGCTGTAAGTTCATTCTATATTTGGTCTATGAAGCGTGGTTTTGTTAAATATCATCCTTTTGATGGAAAACTTGACAGAATGAAGAAAGCCAATGAGGAACAGATTCTTAATCATTACTTCTTAAATGATGAACAGATTGCAGCTATTAGAGCAGATTTGTATAAGACAGAGAATAATAAATGGACAATACAAGACCAGTTATTATTTGAAATCGCACTCTTTTCTGCTAATAGAATTGGTGCATTAGAGAAACTTACCGTATCCTCTCTTGACTTAGATAATATGGTATTTGAGTCAATACGTGAGAAGGAAGGATACCGTGTGGAAGTTTCGTTTGATGATACTTGTAGAGATATGCTTGAAACATGGTTATCTATGAGACATAATGACTATGATCATCTTGAATGTGATGCATTGTTTATTCATAAATATAAAGATAAATGGATTCCTTGGACACAAGGTATGATTCACGATAGAATGAGGAAATTTGAAAGAATTATTGGCATACCTGATCTACATTGCCATTGCATCCGTAAAACTTCAATAAATAAAATTTATGAAGATACTGGTGATTTAAACCTTGCATCACAGTGGGCGAACCATAAAAATAGCTCTACAACGCAAATGGCGTATATCAAACCTGTCTCAAAGACAGAATTAAGAGACAAATTAAAACTTTTGAAGTTCAAACAGAAAGAGCTTGAGAAAGAAGCTGAGAAAGAAGGTATTTAGAAGATACTGATAATCCCGATGAAGCTTTCGTCTAATTCCCTCTTGCACCACATTTTAATATGTGTTACAATACAAGGGAATTAAAGATAACAAATAAAAGACACTACCCGTAGAGCAGAACGGCTGTCTTGAAATTAAATATTGGAAAGAACGAATCTAACCGCCATCAGTTTACCAGACCAGGGCGGTTATTTTCTTGCGTTCTTACCAATCTCATATCCAATCTTATATGCTGCTGTACACAAAATACTAGCAATTCCTAAAGCATAATAAACAGTTTGTAATGAAATTGTTATCATTTGCAAGTGTCCTCCTTTCATAAATTCCTCGAAAGGTTTCTATGTAAACAGAGCTTGTACTCTCTGGTGGAAGATAACCGCTCTACCGTCTTAGATAGTGCCTTGCACGTATTATATCATATCACGACATATTCTGTCAAAATACCCAAAAACAAGAGAAAAATAAAACATATAAAGATTAGGTTGCGCCTTTACATGCATATTGGATGGTGGCATTCAACAGCGTAAAACCTATTTCAACGTAAACCGACATTAATTTCCTAATCTTTTTTGCTTTTAAATGGAGAATAATTATAAGCCGAATGCTCTGAGTTATACACTCATCAAGGTTCTGTGAAAATCAGACGGACTAACAGACCGATAGAACTGTATTATCCCAATAAAGCCCTTATAAACAGGCACGAAAGGTATATATAAAAAGGTGACGACAATGTAGAGAACAAATAAAATAACCCTTAAATGGACAACCAAACAGAGAATATATAAGTAATACATCTTGGCATTTGCTATTCATGTAGTATTGTAAGTCCTATTTCTTTCCTACCGACATCTGGGATTATCGGTATCTCTCAACCTTCAGAAATGAGAAGATGTTCGTACTTCTCTACGTTAATGAGAACCTTAATTGTCGGATAAGAGACATGAAACCTTATCGAGAAGTCTTTGCACCGAAGACTGAAAATATGCGGAGAATAATATTGTAAACGGTTACTCATATACATATCATGCATTTGACGTGTAAGACACACGAGTTAGGAATGAGTAAAATGTGGAAGCATGAATTAGGTTGCTGATAAGCGACCATATTCTAAATAACTGCATGTGTACAGTGCAATATCAGCTAGTTAGTGCTTATGCTGATTTTAATGACTCGTAGCTCAATGGTAGAGCACTCGACTGTTAATCGAGGCGTTGTGGGTTCAAGTCCCACCGAGTCAGCTATGGCTCTATAGTATAAAGGTTATTATACCCGACTGTCTATCGGAAGATTTGGGTTCGATTCCCAATAGAGTCGTTTATGGGACGTTGGACAAATGGTGAAGTTACAGCCCTTTCACGGCTGCGATGCGAGTTCGATCCTCGCACGTCCTACTATGCGGTAAACCTGATGTGAAAACCTATTTTTTGGATGCATACGAAATTTAGGTGTGTAAGCTCAACACTTACTACCGCCCTATTAAATTATCCGTAGGCAACAACTACGCAGATTATTCTGATAAAGTCGTAATGAAAATAGTTTCATTTAGTTTAGAGAAAGATAATTTTTTTAAGAAAGAGCCGTTTCATGCGTTGAGATGGCTCTTTTGTTATATACACCTTTAGCTTAATTGGTAGAGCAACGATCTCCAAAATCGTCAGGTCTATGTTCAAATCGTAGAAGGTGTGCTAAGTACAAAATTGTATTAACAAATAACAGGTTGCGACTTACCGCTTGGAGGAAAATTAAATGAATAAAGGAAACAAAAATATTTTTGATGAAACTGTTGACACGTTAATCAAGGACGCAAAGGCTCTTACAGAAAGATACAACAGATATGTAAATGTAGAAGCTGATCCAGATAATTGTGCATTTAGAAATAAAATGACAATTGATACTCTTAGACTTTTAAAAGATACATTGTCTTTAATTAAGGAATATGATTGGCATTTAGAATATTCCGAAAATGATGGTAAAATTTCCGTATGGGAACAAAATCATTCTGGTGAAATTAGAAATAAAAAAGATTGGTTTATTGACGATGGTGCAACAATGTATATAGATTATGGAACTGACGTGACACTTGTATATGTTGGTAGAAGGAAATTTCATTTTGATTTAAAAAAAGATAAAGCAAATTTTATTTATACAATTACCAATTATTACAAGAATAGTAACGTAACTATTTATGTTGATGACACTGGATTAGGTAAATATGTTTGTGATTTATTAGACAGTCATGATATTCCATATACAACAATTAAAAATATGAGTGATAGAGAGTAGTCGCAGTGCTACTCTTTTTCAATGTGAATTGCGCTTTCATTGAAAATTTAATATTGAAAATTATGAGAAGCCATTTTGTATAAAGTGGCTTCTTTTTATGTTGGAATAAAAGGAGGTGGTCGTTAGTTTGGCTACGACAAAAGAGACACAGCCTACAAAATTAACGGCTGCACAATTAAAGAAAAAAGTTGAAATACAAGAAGAAAAAATCAAGTCTCTAAAAGAAGGTGCTTGGTGTTACATGTGTGATACTCATAAAGCTAAAGATAAATTTTATGTAAGTACAGATCCTATGAGTAAAAGTGGTCTTACTCCAATTTGTAAAGACTGTGCAAAAAAGATAGCATTAAGAACTACAAATGGTGTTGATCAAGAGCCTACGAGGGAATCAGTGCAACTTGCCCTTAGATATTTGGGAAAACCTTTCCTCGAAAAGGTATGGGACTCAAGCATTCAGGAAGTTGAGAATCTAGCTTCTGGAAAAGTTAAATCTAATGTATGGACAGCGTATGCACGTCAAATTGCTATGCCAAATTATATAGGACTAACATACTTTGATTCAGACCATTTTGTTAAGGATAAAACTGAAAATAAATCAGTAAAAGAACTTACGACTGAGGAAGAACTTATCGAATCTCACGCAGGATTAGATACATATGACAGTTTTTTGAAAAATAAAAATGATGTTATTCGATTACTTAGTTATGATCCTTTTGAAAAGGAGGATATTGCTGACCAACCATTTTTATATTCTCAATTGTTAGGAATTCTTGATTCTAGTGAAGATGCTAACGAAGATATGATGCGTACTTCTTCTGCTATTTCTATTGTTCGTGGTTTTTTACAACAGTCAAAAATTGATGATACTGTTGCAAAACTTATGAGTGATATTTCTAATATTGAGCGTAACTCGGCAACAATTAAATCCCTGCAAGAAAGTAAGGGTAAAATTACTTCTGTTATTACAAGCCTTGCCCAAGATAGTTGTATATCTTTAAAACATAATAAAAACGCCAAAAAAGGTGAGAATACTTGGACAGGAAAAATTAAAAAAATAAAAGATTTAAATCTTCGTGAAGGTGAAGTTAATGGTTTTGATTTGGAAACTTGTAAAGCGATGAAACAAGTAATGGATTTAAGTAACGCTTCTATTATGAAAACACTTGCTTTGGATGAATCCGAATGGTCAGACATGGTTGCTGAACAAAGACAAAAAATTGTTGATTTACAAAGAGACTTGGATAAATATATTGAAATATCTCGTATATTACTTCGAGAAAATCTGGATATAAAAGATTATTTAAAAGATAAAGATATAAAGCTCGAAATGAATTTGGTTGATTTAAATGATTTGTTCTCTTGTTTTTCAGAACAAGAATCCGAAAATGATGACTCTGAAAATGATTCAGAAAGTGAGGATGAAAACAATGAGATTTAAGGATATAACTGATTCATTAGATATGATTAAATATGATGATCAATGTATTCAAGAAGATATTATTTATGTAAAACCAGGTACATATGCAATGTCGTCAAGGAAAATTGAATCCTTGATAAAAATTGCTTATATGCAAAAATATTATCAATGCAATCCAGTAAGGTTTATAAATGACTTTTTTAATATAGAATTATTGGATGCACAAGCTTGGATAGTTCAGCAAAGCTGGACATGTCCTAATGTATTATTAGTGTGTAGCCGTGGATTTGGTAAATCCACTCTTATCGACATAATCATAATGTCAAAAGATATGTTATTTAACAACTATTGGACATATATTGCAAGCGGTAGCGGTAGTCAGGCTGAACAAACTTTTACCACTTTGGAACGACTTGCAAATGATAATATTGATACAATGATGGGTTCTACTGGATATATATTTAAAGCTGAAATTGAGATAAAAAATGCAGCAGGGGATGGATTTTCACACGGAAGCAATGGATTTTCATATTCAACTTATAATGGTGGATTTACTCAGACCTTAAATTCTAACGTGGATCGAAAAAGAGGTATGAGGGGAAACGTAATTTTTGATGAGTGCGGTTTTCTTTCTGACGAAATGATGTCTGTTTATTCAGCTTTTGCAATTGTAAATAAGAGTTTTAAATCTGGTAAAGATAGAGATGGTAATCGAATTGATACTGTTCGATTAAGAGCAATACCAAAAGAAATTCCAAACCAAAAATTCTACATATCTTCTGCTTCTGATACTTCTACAAAATATTATTCTCTTTATCGTGAATTTTCAAAACAAATGTTAATGGGCAATAAAGATTACTTTGTCGCAAATATAACATGTGAAGTACCACTCCACCCTACTATTCATGGTCAGATGATGGCACCTCTGTTTGAGAAATCTACTATTGATTCAGATATGAGAACTAATCCTGAAAAAGCTAGGCGAGAATATTTTTGTGAATTCACTACTGACGCTGGAAGCGATGCCATTATTAGAAGAGGAGTTATCACACGAAACGAAGAGGTTAGAAAGCCACTTCTTTATAATGATACAGGTGATAAAAAGTTCATCATTTCATATGATCCTGCTAGAAGTCGTGATAATTCAGTTATTCTTATTGGTGAATTATATGAATTTGAACAGGTAGATGGAAGTAAAGATTTAAGACTTAGATTGGTTAATTGTATTAATTTAATTGATGTTGGAAAAAAGATTAAATCTCCAATGCAAACACCAGATCAGATTGAATATTTAAAAAAAGTAATCCTAGATTATAATGGTGGTGCAGACGCATATGGAAACATTGTTGGTATTTATATAGATGCAGGTTCTGGTGGAGGTGGTGTAAACATAGCTGATTATCTTATGCCAGATTGGACAGATGCAGCTGGTATTACTCATAGAGGTTTAATAGATAAAGAATACTCTGCCGAGTATGTGAAAAGATTCCCAAACGCAGTGGATAAAATACATCTTATATCTCCTGCTGGTTATAAATCTGAAATGTATGAAGCAATGATAGAATTAATAAATCAGAATAAAATTAGTTTTACTGCCCCATATGATAATAAGGATTATTTAACTGTTTTTGATATCGATCAAAATAAATTAAATAGTGCTAGAGAAGAAATATCTAAACGTTTACGAAAAGAAAAAGTAAATGAAAAAGAATTTGAAGTTAAGTTAAATGATGAACTTGGAAAAATTCAATCTGTTAATACAAAAACGATTAAATTAGATTGGATGGATAAATTAGCTTTGGCAAATATGGATGCTCTAAAGGAAGAATTAGTGAACATGGTTCGTAAGAAACGTGAATCAGGAAAAGATTCTTTTGAATTAACGCCTGAAAAAGCCAATAAGATGCACGATGATAGGGCATATACCGCCTGTCTTGCTTCGTATGCCTTAATGTGTGAACGTAGAAAATCTATTACGCAGAAAAAGCGCACCCAATCCCCATCCGACATAACAAAGCTCTTCTCAGTACGAGCACCAAAGAAAGTAACACGATTCTAAAAGAAAGGAGGTATATCACATAATTTGAGTAATACAAAAAACGCAAAACAGCCTATAGTACAAAAGGTCTATACAAAAACTGACGAGTCTGGCTATGAAGTAGAACGTAAACGAGCGCAGAAAATAAATTTTGCAAAGTTTCAGGAATTGTTACAGAGGAATGTGGGTAAAACTTTTACAAAAACATTCACTACATATACTAAAGAACTACTTCGAAATTATATCAGCTCGCCAAATAACAGTCAGGATAATCTTAGAGAAATATCACGATTCTTGTGTAGATATTCAATGCTTTATAAGAAACTTCTTATGTATTATCCGTCAATGCCTCTTTTCTATTATAATATTACCCAGTTAAATGATTTTACAAAAGAAATTGATCCAACTAAATCCATTAAAAATTATCAAAACTTATTAAAGAATTTCTCTAAGTTTGAATTGGCAAAAGATTCATATTCGCAGATGTATATGGCTTTAAGAGATGGATTTACTGTTTGGGAATTATATGATTCTGATGAAGATGGGAAAATATGGATGCCATTAGATGTTCAGTATTGTCGTATTTATGGTAAGACACAAGATAATCAGTGGATTGTTTATTTTGATGCTGCTTATTTTGATAAGAATGATAATAAAAACTATATCTATGGTGTAAATAATGATGGAGTTGGTACATGGTCTGAACAGCATATTAAAGGATATGAAGATTATAAAAACAATGGTCGTGATTATGAATGGTATAGGCTAGATCCTAATACTACTTTTTGTTTAACTGCGTGTCCAGATGATGAGTTCTATGCTCCTCTCCCATTTTTTCTCCCATTGATGGAGTTGATACTTGATGATATTGATTTACAGGAGCTTATTAATAATCGTACAGCACTTGAAAATTATGTACTTCTTGTAAGTAAAATCCCAACTGTTCCTAATTCTGAAAATGTCGATGATTTCTCGTTAAGCCTTGAACTTGTTCAACAAATGCAAGCACTTATTGATGAAGTTGTCCCTGAATTGGTCGGCACCGCATACAGTCCGATGGATTTGGAAATGATTACATTCCCTAAGTCAAATACAACCGAAGCAAACAATGAATTAGCCCAGTCTGTTCAGAATATTTTTGCAAATGCAGGTGCTTCTCAGCTTGTTATTAGTGGTGGCTCAAGTACAAATTCGGTTGGACTTAAACATGCTATTCAAAATGATATAAGTACATGTTGGGTTTTAGTTAATAAAATCGAATCTTGGTATAATCATTATATTAAAAATGTTCTATCTGATGGATATTCGTTTAAGATACATAAAATTACTTGGTATAACCAAGAAGAATATCAGTCTGCCATGAAAGATGCTGCTACTCTTGGTGGTTCAGCTCTTGATTATCTTACAAGTCTTATGGGAAACCCTTATGAAGCTTATTGCAAATTAACCTTTGAAAATGCAATTGGAATTAAGAATTTAATGATTCCGCTTCAGACTTCATTTACACAATCTAATAAAAAGGATTCTGGTGGACAAACCAAGAATGATGATGATTTGTCAGACAGCGGCATAGAAACTAGGGATAATGACAAAAATGCTGGTACTTCAGCAAATAATTAGTTTGAGGTGACACACATGAAAAATGATTCTCAATTTCTATTCACCTCGGATGAGGTAACAAAAAATAATCTAACAAAATTAGGATTCTCAGAAATTCCATCTGGGGGTTCTTTTTTTATATTTATTAATGATTCAACTTTAAAATTCGATGACACTATTCCAGTAGATAAAATCGGATTTACAAATAAGTTGATGTTTTAAATCACTCCCTCTTTGGGAGAATTTCACAGAAGGGAGGTAAAAACACAATTGAATAAAAAACTTCTTACTTTAGAAGATCTTTATAGTTTCTATAGTCAGAAAAAAAAGTCAATGACGTTTAGTGCTGATAAGTCTGGATATAATATAGCTGTTCAGTCTTTGGCAACATTTGAGTTAAATGATGACTTATCAGAAGGATTGCTTTATGGAAAAATTAGGGCATTTCACGATTTAACAAACAACAATAAGTCTCATATAGAGACAGATGTTCTTGAAGAAAAAATGATGTCAATTAAAGATCGTCCAGTTATGGCAGATATTGTAGATACGGACGAAACCGATGAAGACGGAAATCCTATCAAAGATTTTTCAGGTCATACAATGTATTATGACGAAGCATTGGACAAGATGATATATAAGGAAATTCCTATTGGTCATTTTATTCATCCTGAAAGTATTCATCTTGAATATGATGAGGAATATGATAGAAATTTTGTATGTGCAGATGTTGTAGTGTACGAGGAGTACACAGATGCTTGTGATATATTGCGTAGACGCAAAACAGTTGACTGTTCAGTTGAGCTTTGTATTCGTAAGATGCATTGGGATAATACTGATAAAACACTTCATCTTGACGATTTTTATGTACAAGGAACAACACTTCTTGGATCTCATACCCTACCAGGTATGTCTGGTAGTAAGTTATCTATTAAAGATTTTTCTGAAGAAAACAATTCTTTATTCTCTTCTATTTCAGAAGATGAACACTCTAAATTAATTGAAACTCTGGATAATCTTAACAAAACTTTATCCAGTCTCAATATAAATTCAAAAACTAATCCAACAGTTGAAAAATTTGAGAAAGGAGGAAATATAGAAACCAATATGACAAAATTTGAAGAATTACTGGAAAAATACAATAAAACTGTAGAAGATATTACTTTCGAGTATGAAGACTTATCTGACGAGGAACTTGAGAATGTATTCTCTACTACTTTTGATGAGTCAGAGCCTACTCCTGATACAGTTGTAACAGAATCAGATAAGTCAGACGATGATGATACTGATGATGAAACAGATGAGTCAGATGACACTGATGACAATACAGATGATGATAAGGACAAAGATACATATTCTAAGACTTTTGAATTATCACACGAAGATGTACGTTCTGCATTATATCAGCTCTTGGCTCCAATCGAGGAGACATTAAATGAGTATTACTGGATTATGTCTGTATATGATGATTATTTTATTTATGAGTCTTGCTGTGGAAATTACTACAAACAGGCTTACACAAAAGAGAATGATACTATTGCTTTTGATGGCGAACGTCAGGAAGTATTTGCTGAGTTTGTAACTGCCGATGAGAAAGCCGAGTTAGAAGATATGAGAGCTAATTACTCTTCTATTTCTGAAAAGCTTGCTAGATATGAAGAGGCAGAGGAAATCGCAGATAAGATGACTGTTTTCGAGGATCAGGCATATAGCAAATATCTTGAGACGGATGAGTTCAAGAAACTCATGGATGTTGAAAATGTAAAGAAATTCACAAAGGATGAGTTAGTTGAGAAAGCAGACGCAGCTCTTGGTAAGGTAGTAAAAACTACAAAGACATTCTCTATGGATGCGGAGGAATCACATAAGGAGACAAAGCCTTCTTTCTTCGCATTTGCTAGAACTGAGCATGAATCATCATTCTTAGATGGATTACTTAAGAAATAATTAAAAATGAATATTAACAAATCAATAGGAGCGTCAATAGACGTTCTTTTTTATTGCAAAAATTTATTAAATAAGGAGGAAATTTAAATGGTTTATACAAATCTTAAAGCCAAGGAAAATGGCTTACATGGAATTTGGGAGTCTAGTCAGCTCCTTAGTGTAGACGTGGGAAATATTTACGATGCACTTGTAAGAGATGAAAGCAATAACCCCATCCCAGTAGACAATGGTGTTGCTTTAAAGATTGGAGACTACTCAGGCAATGGTCTTGAGGAAAGATATGCAACTATCGCAAAGATTACAGACAAGATTGCTGTAACAGGCGCACCAGCAGAGGTTAAGACAGCACTTACAACTGAGCAGGGACAGGCTTATAACTACACAAACCCAGCAGGCAAGCCAGTAAAGACATATCAGATTGCAGATCCATCTGTACATACAGATATCTTTGGTATTGCTTCTTACCAGTTCACAGATGATAGTGCAGAAAAAGTTAAGGTTGGAAATCTTGTAACAGTTGATGGCAAGGGTGCATGGATAGCTTCTGAAGCTACTGAACTTACTACTCTTCAGGGTACTAATGGTTTCATTGGAAAGATTCACAGCCTTTCAGTAGGTACATATTACACAATCGTTCGTATTCAGGTTCTTCAGAACAAGGATATTGCGTAAGAGAAGGGAGGATTAAATAGATGAAAGATATTACATGTTTCAGTGCGAACGTTTTAGCACAGTTTGACAATAAATATGACAATATGCTTGAGTTCAACTCACTCATGATGGACGCAAGCAATAGCGTATATGAGAAGTATTCTAAGGAGGACACACAGACAATTCTTAGAAAGCAGTTTGATAAGATTCTTGGTCTTAACTTCAAAGAGGCTAATTCTATGAAGCGTAGACAGGCTTGGAGAGATCATAATAAGGAAATCGCTACTCTTATCGAAGATGTAATTGCTGACAAGATGAACTCAGGTTGGAACACAGCTAATGCTCGTTTCATGGAGTATGTTGACGAAAGAAATATTGCTGAAGGAGATGCAAATGAGTTCTTCGTAGAAGATAACTCTCTTCTGACAGTTTCTAAGTTCGCAGGAAATCACCATGACATTGTACGTGCTTCAGTAAAGCCTGGTAAGGCATTCTCTATTGATACATCATTTTATGGTGTAAAAGTGTATACAGATTTTGTACTTTTCCAGACAGGTAAGGTTGATTTCGCTGCTCTTGTAGACAAGATGTATAAGTCTATCGAAGAGAACAGATATGCTGCTCTTTACACAGCATTTATGGGAATGGACGCTTCTCTCCCAACAGATATGATTCTTCAGACAGCAGTTTCTGAGTCTACAAAGGATTCTATAATTGCTCAGATTGAAGCAGTTGCTGCTGCTACAGGTAAGGATGTTATTCTTGTTGGTACTAGACCAGCCATTCAGAAGCTTCAGGGTACTGTAAATTACAATATGTTCTCTGATTCAATGAAAGACGAGAGAAATCAGAATGGTATTCTTGGTAACTGGGAAGGTTATGAGTGCTTACCTCTTGCTCGTGTTAATAAAGCTGGCACAAGAGAGAATGTATTCTCTGCCGAAGATCAGAAGAAGATTTTCATTCTTCCTGTAGATCCAGAGTTTAAGCCAATTAAGAGAGTAAACGAAGGAGATGTTATGTACTACGAGACAGGTATGGACGGTCTGAAGAAAGATATGACTGTTGATGCGGAGGTAGTATACCAGGAAGGTATTGGTGTAGTGATTAACGAACTCTTTGGAGAGATTAAGATTACTGCCTAGTATTAGATTAATATAAAAATATGGAGAGTGGAAATATTCTACTCTCCTATTTTTAAAGGAGAAAACGGATGAAAGTATATGAATTAGCAAAAGAACTAGGTATTACTCCAAAAGAATTAATATCTTTTTTAAGAGAGAATGGATATAAAGTATCTAGTCATATGCAGAAACTTGATGATGATGCTATTGATTTTACAAACAATAATTTTGTAAAAGTTAATAATATACCTACAGATAATAAAGCTGTGACAACATCAGAAAATGAGTCTGCAAAACCACAGCCTGTAAAAATACATAAAACATTTAATCCTAATGACGAGATTCCATGTAAAAGTGTTACTCCGTGGAAATTAACTGCTGTTGGAGTTGATAAAAACACTGTATATCATTGGGAATATTTTGGGGACATTGAATATATTAAATATCGTGATTTGCAGGCACTTAGAAGAACTGAATATGTAACAAAACCTAGTTTTATTATTATGGATAAAGATCTCGTAGAGCAATGGAAACGAGAACTTGGTGACAGATATAAGTATTTCAAATCTATTGATTATCCAGAAGAATATTTTGACATGGATGATGATGAGTTTAAAGATATGATTAAATCAGCACCAGAATGGCTTGGTGAAATTGTAAGGGTAACAGCAATGACTATGATTCGTGCTGAGAATTATCCGTCTATTGAGAAGATTAAAACTATTGATGATATGCTAGGAACTTGTATAAAAGAATTCATTTAAGGAGGTAATATATGCCTTCTCTTAAATACGAAGATATATACAAAAGAGCATTAACAATGATTAATGATCTCGAACTTGCAACTTATACAGAAGAAGATTTTTATAGTATTCTCTGTGAATGGTTGCATACAACTGCTTCTTTCCCACTTCTTAGAAAAAAATTTAGTGTATATTCTTTTGATGATGAAATTATGAGTATCAATTTTACATTAACAAACAGTGTAGATGATTTCTATGATTCTGAATTTGTAAAAACTATTTTAGCAAAAGGAATTATCATTAGTTATTTTCCATCAAAATTAGAGAATACAAAGAACTTAGCAACTATGATTGGTGGCAAGGAAGAAAAAAAACTTATAGATAATTATTCAAAAAATATGGAAAGGCTCACACAGTTAAAGCGTGAATGGGAACTTGAATTGTCTCGTCATACCTATTACTTTGGTGAGTATGGTGGTTCTAATGGATAAATTAGTTCCACATAAATATGGAGAATTTAAAATTTCTCAAGCTAATTACTATAAGCAGAAATTACGAAAAAAAATATTCTGGTTAGTTTTATATACAGATAAAAACACAAAAGCTGATTTTGAAAATATAGATGTTGTGGAATATCATAAAAATCTATTATTTGAAATTTCTAATTGTAATAAACTACTACTCTATCCAAAGGATTTTGTAGAAATTATTAACAGTCTTGAATGTGCATTGTCTGTATTACAGTCAGAAGAATTTAATTTTAACAAATATAAGAAACTTGTGTTTGATGCTGGGGCTTTGCTTCAGAGAATGAAAGTTGGTGATGAGTAATGTCTGTATACGATTTTTACCAACGAAAAACGAAAGTTAATGGAAACTCTACTGGGAAGAATTATTCTACCCTTGGCGAAAAATTAAAATCTGATTCAGATACCCTCATGGAACTTACGTGGGATAACGATCTTGCAGCAAAGACTTGTTATATCTACGATCATTTTCATGACGACTTCTTCACAGATGAACATGGAATTACACGTTCACTTGCTGAAGGTATGACATATGAAAATACCAATAAGACAAAGATTGACGCAAAGTTTATTATCAAATCTTATCAGTCAATGGACAAAGATCAAGTAGAATACTATCTTATGTTTCGTCCAAGTCAGCCTGTAAGATTCAATGAAGGTGATGACCTTTACTATTATGAGACTGATTTTAGGAAACACTATGGAGCAACATTCCCGATAGGACTTTTCGTGGATGTTCCAGATGATAGAGGAATTTATCATAAATGGATTATCTGTCGTGATGAACCTGCAAATCAGTTTCCAAAGTATTTGATTTTACCAGTAAATTATGAACTTACATGGATTGAAAAGAATAATGATAAACATATCAAGAGACGTATGTGGTGTTGCTTAAGACAACAGAATTCCTACACTATAGGCACTTACACCGACCGATATTTTACACATACTGATAATCAGAATAAGATATGGTTGCCAATGAACTCTATTACAGAGAAGTTTTGGTACACTTCTGAAGATTCTAAAAATATGCGAGTTGTAGTAAGTGCTTTAACAGAGCATCCTACCGTATGGACAGTGACTAAGGTTGAAAATTCAATGCCATTTGGTATTCAAAAGCTTACTATATATACGGCATTTTGGAACGAGCATACTGATTATGTCAATCTTGAAACAGGCGAAATGTATGCGGACTACTTCGATTCAGAAATCACCCCAACAGATCCAGATACCCAACCAATTCCATCACCAGTTACAAATATCTTGGCTACGATTACTTCATCAGTGTCAACAATTAAAGTTGGTGGCTCTTATCGAACACTTAATATCAAACTCTCAAATGATTCTGGTGAAGATGTTACTAATACATTTGGTGATAGTAAATCAAATTTCGAATGGCATTTTGAAATAGATAATGAAGAATATAAAGGTATTATCAGAAATGATATATCATTCTGTCAGATGAAAATAAAACTTCCTTATGATTATGAACAAGATAATCAGAAGAAGGATAATTATGATTATGTTGGTAAAGTTCTGACTATTTACTGCACTATTACAAATGAGACTATTACAATTGAAAGTAATAAATTACAATTAGAAATAACAGATTGAGGAGGTAATATGTATGATAGAAGATAAAATAGTATCTAAAACTGATTTGCTAAATAAACTTCGAGCATATAGAAAAACTCCTGATGACGATAATATTGTTTACAAACAAAAAATTAAAAAGGCATTATTGTCGAATCCTTATCTGTTATATGCTCTTAATGAAAAAGATTTAGAATCCGAACTTTTTAATGATAAGGGAAATATAAATTGGGAATGGGATGAAAAAAATAAAAAATATGAACCGCTTGGAGAATGGGATAGATATTTTGGAAGCAATTCAAATATCCGTCCTTTTTTATTTATTCCAGATACTCAAACGGAAGTAAAACATTATATATGTTATCAAGTTGGTTTTGATGAAATTCCAAGATATTCTCAAATAAATAAAAATACAGAAATAACATTCACAATATTTGTTCATGGAAATGACCGTATGGATAAACTTACAGGCTTACCTCGTCATGATTTAATAGCTTCTATTATACGAGAACAATTTAATTGGTCTAGTATCTTTGGGTTGCAGACAAAATTAATCTCATCTAAAGAATCTATGACAGATAATAACTATGTAGTAAGAACATTGGTATTTCAGATTTACTATGATATTAATGGAATTACATATAGCCCGTTTGGTGAGCAATCGTACATAAGGAATAACGAATCTTGGCAATAGGCAAGGAAGAACACTATGAGAATGATGAACTAAAGATATATCGTGGTGAAGATTTTATAGTTCAAAAACATATTATCTTACATCAACCTACATTGGGTGAAATATGTGATTTTTCAGAAAAAGATTATTATTCAATGTTGTATAACTTTACAGCTACGCCACAATCTTTAAAGGTACAATTATGGGAAGGTGGAATAGATTATACTGAAATACAACCATTTCAATTATTCTATACACTGCTCTATAAAGCATTTCCAATTAAAAAAACTTCTATTATATTTGGAGATTTAGATTTTTCTAAATTTCAGGTTCGACAAAAAGAAGATGATGATTCAATTTTTTTGTATCAAGCAATTCCTACAGGGAATATCTATGAATTAATTGGTAGTAATATAAAGGGCAAAAAGTTACATCATTTTACAAGTTTAATTGATGCTGCAAAATTCGTTAATGCAGATGAAGGTACTTTAATAAATCAATTATCAGAAGATAATAGATTCGGCAATTATATCTTCGATGAGGTATCTTTAGAACCAGTAATAATAGATGAATTTACCTATAATATGATAATTGATTATCTTTGCAAAACACATTTCATTGAAAGAGATTTTAGAATTCCAGCTAACAATTCTACTAAAATGGTGTTAATAGAAGATGCGAAAGAAGAAATGGAACGAGCAAAAAATAAAGAATATCATTCTCAATTAAAAAATATGATATCCGCTATGATCAACTCAGAAGGATTTAAATATAATCATGAACAAGTTTGGAATATGAAAATTAATGCGTTTATGGATTCTGTAAAACGTATAGGAAAAATTAAAAATGCACAATTATTGTTGCAATCTGGCTATTCTGGTTTCGGAATAAGCTTTGATGATATAGACAAAAAACAAATAGATTGGCTTGGAGAACTCGATTAGAGTTCTTTTTTTATTGCCACAAAATTATTAAGGAGGAATAAAAATGGCTAACTTTAACCCAAATGAATTAATTCTTGAGAAAATTAGAGCCGTAGAGGAATATGATCCTGCTACAATGGAGCTTACTGGTAGATATACACAGGTCGAAGATCCATCTCTTAAAACAAGTGCCGATGGTACAGATGTTACTGATGCGATGGGTACACCAATCCAGACATTCTATCAGGCACAGAAAGGTACATTTGATTTCACTAACTCGCTCTTCTCTCTTGACCTTGCTGCTTCACAGTTTGGTTCAACAAAGGCTGTAGCTTCTGATACAAATAAGATTAAGATGCCTGTATCTGAGACAATTGCAATTGGAGCTGGTGCAACTGTAGAGCTTAAATATGTTCCAGTTGGTACAAAGGGTGCAGAGGTTAAGTATGTTAAGGTTATTAATGATAATAACACATTCGGTAAGACATATACTGTATCTGCTACAAAGGGTGAAGACAAGTTCACTATTGATGCAGCTAACAGAACAATTACTCTTCCAGAGGGAACAACTGGTCGTGTATTTGTAAACTATGAGAAGGAGACAGGTACAGCAGTTCAGGTAATTAAGAGAACTGATGGTGTACCAGAGGTTAAGACACTTCTTATCCATGCAATCTTCCATGATCCATGTAATAAGAACCTTGTATATGCTGGTGTTATCCGTTGTCCAAGAGCACAGATTGATCCATCAAGCGTAGAGCTTTCTCTTAAGTCTGATGGTAAGCATCCAGCTTCTTATGTTCTTAATAAGGAGTACTGTGCTGAGGATGGTAAGCTTTTCGATATCTTAGTATCTGAGGACTAATTTAAAAAATAAGAGTGGTTGAAATATACCACTCTTTTTGTGAAAGGAATTATTATATGTCATTAGAAAATAACGCAATTTGCGCAATATGTGGAAAACCTTATAGAGTTTGTCATACATGTCAGAATATTAAAACTTATACTCCTTGGAGAACAGTAACTGATACTCTTCCACACTATACAATTTATCTCGCAATTTATGAATATAATAAAACAAAAGATAAAGCAAAAGCAAAAGAAGAATTATTAAAATGTGATTTATCCGAGTTGGATAGTTTTGATAAAGATGTTAAAAAGGTCATTAATGAAATTTTAGGAGAAAATAAAAAGACAGTTAATACTACTCCTAATAAAGAACAGACTTCAAAAACTGATAATAAGTTGATACAGAAGAAATGATTATATTGAATAGTAAGTTAAATTTTTTGATTGTATAGGGTTATGCATTTACTATTCAGTATTTTGTGTAGCCCTATTTTTTACGCTTATTAAACAATATATAAATAGAATGGAGTGAACGGCTATTAAAGAATATAGTGACGTATTCAATTGGGAGTACGATTCAGAAGATGTAATTTATATTCCTAATATGACTCAAAATTGTATGTATTTAAGTTCACCTTTATCACGAGGGAAATTAGTTGATATTTTTCCAGGTAGAAATAAACGTGTTGTTTTTGCATGGTTAAAATCAAAAGAAATAAATGAGTTATATAAAGAATGGAATAGTAAGAAATTTGAAGAAGAGGAGGATTAACCGATGAAGGAGTTCTTAGTAAATTTAGATTGGATGACACTGCTCTCTGCTATTTGGACAGTAATTTTAGTTCCAATTGGAACACAGATTTATAAATATCTGAAGACAAAGAAACTTGATAAGTATGCCTTGATTCTTTATAGAGAAGTTAAAAATGCTGTCAAGTCAGTATATGAAACAGAGGTCAAAGACATAAAAGGCACTGACGCATGGACTAAGGATAAAATGAATGAAGTAAAAGAAATTGCAAAACAGAAAGCAATTCAGGCACTTAATCAGTCAGTATATAAATGTCTCAAAGAGGCAAATAGTGATTTCGAGGATTATTTAGATTCACTCATTACAACCTCATTGTATGATCTTAAACATGAAAAATAAAATATGATAAATAATTTAGAGACTTAAAGAGTCTCTTTTTTATTGTAGAAAATTAGGAAGGAGGAATCACTATGATTTCAAATTGTGGAAAAGATGAACGAGGTCGTTATTCTGGTGGAAAAGCTGGCGACCAGAGTGGTACTGAATGGTATATTCGTTCTTGGTATAATCATAATTGGAAATGTGTAATCAGATTTCCTGCGAATGTGCGTGAGCAGTTAGCTCTTAATGCAGAAAAGGCAGCTAAGAACAATTTAATTGGATATGACCAGAATGCGCGTCTCTCATATTACAATCATCTTAAAGCTAGTAACTGGGATGCAAGTAAAATTACAATAGCTTGTGAAGCTGATTGTTCAGCAGGTGTTTCAGCAAATATTATAGCGGCTGGTTATAAACTTGGAATTTCAACATTAAAGAATTTCAATAAATCCAATACTACTTCTACTCTTCGTGCAGCTTGCAAAGCAGTTGGCGCAACGATACTTACAGATTCAAAATATTTAACAAGTGATGCATATTTACTTAGAGGAGATTTGATTCTTAAGGATGGAAGTCATGTATGTACTAATATTACAAATGGTTCGAAGGCTTCTACTTCTACTCCAAAACCATCTACTTCTACTCAGTCAAAGCCAAGTGGAAATTCACTCGTAAGATTAGGACAGCAACACGCTATTAATTTTACAGGACATACAATTGCTGTTGATGGACTTGTCGGAAAAGAAACCAACAGAATGAAAGCTAGAGTTTTACAACATGCTATCAACCTTGATTATAAAAAGGGTATTGGGGAAGATGGAATATTTGGTCGCAAGTCTAAGTCAGCTCTTGGCTCTCATTATGTTAAAAAGGGAGAAAGACAGTATATGGTAACTGCGGCTGAGATACTTATGTATCTTAATGGTGTTGATCCGAATGGTGTAGAATGTCCTGGCAAATATGGTAATGGTCTTGTAAGAGCTTCAAAACAGAAATTTGGAGATGATGGTCTTAAAATTACAGCATCTGAATTCCTCAAGTTGATATAAGGAAAGGCTCAGATGGTGTAATATGAAATGGATGAAATAAAAGCATTAATGAATTTAGATTTTCCAACTGTTATCTTGGGCGTATTTATAATAATCTTGGGATTAGATAAAATAGTATTCTTGATTCAAAAAGCAAAGAAAACCCTACGTGTAAAACTTGGCTATGAAATTGATAAAGAGACACTTGACAAAAGAATAGACACTTTGGAAAAACATGATAACTGGCAGTATAAAGAGATAACTAAAATGTCTGAAGGTATAGAGAATATTGAATCCGAGTTATTAGATAATAACTTGGAGAGAAAACGTAAATATATTTTGGATTTTTGTTCTTCTCTGTCAAATGGTCAGAAACAAAATAAAGAGGCTTTCAATAATGTCTTCAAGACATATAAAAAGTATGAAGAACTGCTTACAGCTCATAAGATGGAAAATGGTCAAGCAGAGGAAAGTATGAAATTTATTTCTGAAAAGTATCAGGAATGTCTACGAAATATGGAGTTTAAGTCCTAATATTTTTATTATATCATAAAATCCAGTAATTCAACTTATGAATTTCTTCCTTATTATATATGTATAGAAAAACAGATTATACACAGACTAAATACATGAAGAATGAAATAGGCAGATATAGGTATCAACAGAATATGTCAATATCAGAACTTGCGAGACGTACAGGATTGTCAGCAACTGCAATATCTAATCTTGAAAATGGATATACATCTGATATACTACTCTCTCATGCTATATCTTTATCTCATGCATTACATGTTGATTTGTACGATTTGTTTTGTATTAAAAGATAAGGAGAATTGTTGATATGGAGAAGACATTTTACAACGTAATCTGTGAAGAATTGGAATTATTAGGAGGCAAAGTAATTCATATTGATAAGAACTTTGGAGATATGAATGAAGTACATAATTTCGTAATAAGTAATATAGGTAAATATCCTAATGCACATTGGGAACTACGACCTATCACATTTAGAATTTAATATTAAAGGAAAGAGCAGTTTCTTCGGAGGCTGCTCTTTTGTTATGTAAAGGAGTGAAATAAACGAAAACTATAAAATTAGTGATTGATAATTCAATACTTGAGGAATATGAAAAGTTTTATTTTAAGCAACATCCACGAGCAAATAAGAAACCTATAGAGAATCCATATCATCCAACTATAAACCAGTGGATGATAATGAAAAGACCTATGATGAACGCACTTAAACAACGATGGAAAAATTTCATATGTTGGTTTATTGATAATCAAGGTTATTCTAACCTACACATTGAAAAATGTGAAATGAAATTTGTTACATATTATAAAACTAATCGTAGACATGATATTGATAATGGAACTCCTAAGTTTCTCTTGGATGGACTTTCAGAGAGTGGATTTATCATTGATGATGATAGTAAACATATTACAAGACTTACTATGGAATGTTATGTTGATAAGGAAAATCCAAGAACGGAGATATATGTGCGCTATGAATAAAACTAAGAAAGCAAAATCATGACAGATGATGAGATACATGAGTATTTAATAAAACATAACTGGGCTGTTAATTCTCATGAGTTTATTTCAATCATGAACGAAAGCCCTCAGATAGAACGGACTGAATATAATAGCCAAAATGATATATTAACTGTTTACACTTATGATCATGTATTTTCATGCAAGTGGGTGTTGAATGAGATAAAGGAATGAAAGAAATATTAATTATGGAAAAGATTACAGTTAAAAATTTTATAGATGAATATAATAAGCGTGACACAGAGTCATTAAAGGAACAGTATATTAAAGATAATCTTGAAATTATACCTTATGTGCCATTTATTAGAAAGGATGCACTTATCGGTAATTTGCTCAAAATAACTATGATTGACGAAAAAACTGGTAATGTAAAAGTAAACTCTTCTGCTGAATATTTGTTAATGACAAGAATTTTTATTGAGAACTACACAAACCTTACTGTAGAGACTGAAGGATTCTTTGAGGAATATGATGAGTTAAAGAAATCTGGACTGTTCGATATTCTTCTTATTGGCAATGATGTTACTGCTCCACTTATTCCATATGAGGAAATTGCAGAGTTTAAACATTTGTTATCATTTAAGAAATCGGATATTTTGCAGAATAAATACGAGATCCACAGCTTTATCACAGAGCAGGTGGAAAGATTTAAGACTCTTGGCGAAGCTACTCTCACACCGCTTGTTGATGCCATTAGTAAGAAACTTGATAGTTTGTCTGACGATGATTTGAGAAAGATTCTTGATGATTATAAACTTAAAACTACTGCAAATTTTAAAGAGGTGTAGAAATTCAAATTTCAAAGGAAATAAATTATGGATAATAAAAACTTGTACATATGTATCTCAAATGAAAATCCAGACTATTATTTAACGTTTAATTCAGAAGTTACAGATGATATTAACCAAGCTGCTAAATGTGTTAATAAAATAACTGCAAAATATATTATTGAAGATTATAAGAAAGAACACAATAGTAAGGATGATTTGTTTTTTATTCCAGAGGTATATTTAGATTAATATTTAGGCTCTATGCGTGTCACAGCGTATAGAGCTTTTCTTATGGAGAGCGGTTATACTGCTCTCCTATTTTAGTGTAAAAATAGTGAAATTTTTGGAGGTGATTGATGAATTGGCAAAAAATATATATACAGATTTTAAAAAGAAGTTAGACAGAATTGAAA
>ULNR01017499.1_pt1 | contig 50053 bp, 26 predicted proteins | sample 1951971 | NCBI WGS metagenome assembly ULNR01 (sample SAMEA4835582, study PRJEB28245) | human gut metagenome | biome: gut microbiome; material: fecal sample | place: Denmark | collected 2008 | reverse complement strand
TTTTTTTTGTCAGTTAGACAAATGTATCATCGACAAAAGATAATGCCCGTAGCAGGCTGGAAAGCACCACCACGGGCAAATATCCGGTGTTTACTTTATTGAACTATTCGTCCTCGTAGTTATCGCTGTCTTTCGGACTAATCATATCTCTAAAACCAGTAAATGTAATACCAAAAGGATTATACATATTGTAATAAGACATAGTAGCACCGAGATTATTAAACTTATTAATTTGACGAAGAATAGGAACAGCTTGACGTAATGCAACTGCACGTTTATCTTGTCCCTTATAAATACCTCTATCATAAATAAGTTCATCATCATCAACCCAAAGACCTTGAATAGTAAGATTAACAAGTTTATATGCAGATTGTAAAGTTTTCTGACCAGCAAACAAACTATTTGCAGTTTGTTCTATTGTAGCCATCCAACCAAATACTGGCATAGGTTCAATCATTTGTTGATAATAAGTTGTTGCAGCATACATAACGTGCTGATACAAAATATTATCTTCGTCATCATCATCTTTCTTAAATGCACCAAGTGTCATAGCAGCAAGAGCACTGAAAGCTAAAGCACCCATTAAACGAGCAAATTTCATAGTTGCTATCTGTTCATTTAAAGGAAGAGTATTATAATAAAATCCTACATTAAGTAACCAACTTGATACACCTTTGAAGAAATTACCAATACCTTTCATATAGTTGATAACAGTATTGTTATCATTAAGACTATCTTTGAAGGCTTGACTACCACTTCTAAACATATCAAACATAGGATTAAATACAGGAACTTCATAAGAACCTAATTGTTCATTATAAAATATACGACCGAAACGACGACCGAAATAACGAACAAAGTTAGGACGAACCCATTTCTTAAATTGCATTAACAAATCACCAAAAGCAGCATCTTGTAAACTATTTCTGTCTACACGATTGTAAATACCATGTAATGATTGGTTAATAGCTTTAACTCGACCACGGAACTCCGAAAGAGTTTCTTCTGTAAGACCACTTTCAGGATTAAAACTCAAACGGCCATCTTCAAGTTTAAGTTCCGAACGAAGAGTATTGTATTTATCAAAAGCTTCACGTTGAGCTTTTTTATCAGTCTTTCGAGAATCAACAATTTTCTTACGTTGTTCATCAGAAAGTAAATTATAATGTGATTTAAGATATTGAGAAGCATAATCGTGATTCCATAAATACTCTTTTGAAGTACGTTTTTCCTCACGAGCTATTTCAGCATCTAAATCTTCTTTGAAAATAAGATATTTATCATATTGTTCATTAGTAAGAACATCTTGTAATAACTTTTCAAGATTATCATTATAAAAATCATTGAAAGCCATAATCTTACCACCAACTACTCGATGAGATTGTGTAGCAGCAAGTAACATACCAAACTGCATAATGAACTCACCCATGTTATTAGGAGCATAACCAACAGTATCAACCATTCGCATAGCTTTAATCCAATAGGAAGTTCCAGTATCAGAAGATGTTACATCACGAGTATCTTGATAAATATCATCAAAATCTTTAATGATTGCTACAAGCACATCGTCAGTTCTTGTCGAATTAATATCGCGTAAGAAATGAGGAATAGTCTTAATAACATCACGCAGACCTGATTTCATAATATCTTTGCTTTCAACAAAGTTATTAGCAGTAGATTCAACTATCATATCAGTAACACCTTTAAGAATATTAGTGATACCAGCAGTATAGTTGAGATACATAAAAGTCATAGAAGTATAACGTAATAATGCACCAGCCGAAACATCAAGAGCACTATTATATTTACTAAAATTAAAAATACGACGTTCCATGTTATTTAACTGTTCATTCGCATTTTTAATAATATCACGAGGTGCTACACCAGAAGTTCCACGTTCGTTCATTAAATATTTCGTAAGCTGATAATCAGTTTCAAAATTATTAATTGCACGAAGATTATAAAGTTCTTGTGTAAAACCTTTCATTACATCAACAATATCATAAGACATTACCTTAGCTTTATACTTTTTATTTTCAAGCATTACAGCATCGTTATAATGTCTAATCTCACGAAGAGTTGAAGGTTTAACTGTAACAGGAAGTTTGTTATTTTTATCAAACCATTCACTAAACAATTCTACGATTCGAGCTTCGTATTCAGTATAACTTTCAGATTTGTATTTTTTACGAATATCAAATACAGGAATATGTTTAGGAACTTGTAAGGTTTGAGCTTTTGTAACAAATCGTTTAGTACCATCGATGTCAGTATAATACCTATCTTTATGAATCATAGGAATACTAACAAATTGTTTAGCAGATTGACCTAATGTAGCTTGAGGAATAAAAGGCATTACCTCATCCCATCTACCATAATAGTTAATCCAATTACCGTCATATTCACGAATAGTTCGTTGAATAAGATTACGAATAGTATTGAGTAACTTTTGTTCTTTATTACTTAAAGCTGCATATTCATCTGATACCGGAGTATTACCAAAATCAAGTTTATAAAGAACGTTTTCACGCTTACCACTAATATCAGTGATAAGACTAAGTTCAATAAGGTCGTGAGTTTGTAAATAAACAAGTTTTTCACGATTACTTAATTCAGTAAGTTCAGCGAGATGTTTAGCTGCTTCAGTATCACTTAATGGAACAATGTTCCAAGTATGATTTTCGTTATATTTCTTTATAATATCATCAATGATTTCGAGAGTTTTTTCAGCAGTAGCTCTTGTAACAAATCCACTGTCAGTATAAAGATTCTTATAAATAGCATCACGAATATCTTTTCGTAAAGTACCGGTCGAATCTCCAAGACCTTCAGTTTTATAACTACCGATTAAATCTCCATATTCATTAATGAATTTGTGCATTAACTTTTCACGAACACGAGCATTTTTAGAAAGTCCCGGTTGGAACTCTTCAAGTGCACTTTCAAGTTCATCATTAATGCGTTGAGCTGCTTTCTTAGCTTTATAATTAGCTTCATCCCATGCTTTACCAGTAATATCAATTAGAGTAATACCAGTTGTAAAAGCAGAATCAAGCCAAAGTTGTGTTTTATTAATATCTTTATTAAGTTCAAATAACAAATGTTGAATTTCTAACCATTCATCTTCTGTTATTTCAACACTATTAGCATCAAATCCTTCAAGACTACCATTGTGTGAAGCAAGATATTCTTTAATCTTACTAAACGCAGTAGTATATTTAGGATTACGACTCTTATCAATTACAGCCCAAGTTACCACATCTTTAACAGATTGAATGACATTAGACCGTATTCCAGCAACTTTTGTTGCAAGAGATTTAAGTCGAGCTATATTATTATTTAATTCACCAAATTCTTTAGTAAATAATTCTTTACCTTCTTCACTTTCAGCATCATAAACTGTATCTTGAATTTTGATTTCTTCAAGTGTAAGATATGGACTAAAATGAGAAGCAAGTTTTAACATCATTACAAGTCTATCTTTGTAATCAAGAGCCGCACCATAATTTGAACGAATCTCTTCATAATTCAAATCTTTAGTAATAGCCCATAATTGCTTGATAGCATCATAAACAGAACTACTTAAATTAGCCAAACGACTATAAGTAGCTTTCATTGCAGCAATATCTCGTTCTTCAAGAGCACTTTGAATACCACCTTCAAAACTTTCATCATCGAAGGACTTTAAGATATTCATAAATTCCTCACGATTTCCAACATTGTTATTATTCAAAAATTTCTGGATTCTATCCATAATTTTCAAAGTTTCAATAGCAATATTAGAATCGACAACAAGAGAATTTCGTAAACCATCTCTTGTAGGAACGTCAGCATGAATAACACGAGAATATAATTTTTCATTATCACCATAAATATTAATATTCCTACGAGGAACATCAATATATGTTTCTGCAACTATTCGACCAACACCATCATTTAAGACAGTACTAACCGAAGTCATAATAGGATTAATTTTATAAAGATTACTAATAAAGGTTTTTGTCCAATCATCCAAATAATTGAAATCTCTATTAGCATCAATCAGAACATCACCGTTAATATAAAGATTACCATTCTTTAACATAGGAGCTACACGAAGAGCTTCTTCGTAAGCAGATTTGTTATAATCTACTTGAATTGCAGATTTATGATAACCCTTATAAAAAGAATGAGTTGCTTGTGTAGTAATAAAAATAGATGAAGCAGAAGATTCTAATTCATTATAAATAACATCACTTGCAGAAGAATGTGTATGTTCAACATTGATGAATGTAGGAGTAGTAACTTCAATTGAATTTAATACTTCAAAATCTGTATCAGATACAGAAGCAACATCAGTATCAATTACATCTTCTGTTTCAACATCAATAGTGCTATCAATAGCATCTTCTGTTTCAATCATATTAGCATCATTGAAATCTGAATTTTCATCCATTTGGACTGATTCATTATCATCAATAGCTAACATGAATTTATGAATAGCATCAGAATCTATAATAACCGATAACCTATCAGTTATAATAGTTTCACCATCTTTTTGAACTTGTGCCATCATACCTTCTTGATAAGTAGGTATAATACTAATATCACCAGTCATTAAAGATGCTTCATTACGAAGTAAAGGATTAACAGGTAAGAATACATAAATCTGTTTCAACGGACTATTTGTATTTGTAGGAATTGCATATCGTTTGTATACACGATTCTTACTACGAGTAATCCTTTCAGTTACATATTCTGCATTAGCATATTCAGAATTAATTAATCGAGCTTCAGTTTCAATATAGAAATTCTGAGTATTACCATTCTCATCAATATAAGAACCAGTACCAACATTTTCGCCGTTAGCATTTTGAACATAACCAATAGTAGCTTTATTCTTATTTGCTTCCCAACGATAACGTTTTTGTATATCACTTAATAATACTGGATTCATATCTGATTTCATACGAGATATTAAACTCATAACAGGTGTAATATCTACGTTTCCATCAAATACAGCTTTTTCAGCATTTCTTAAGTTTTCTGCATAATTACCAAGATTAACAGAAGGGTCAGGATAATGAACTTCACGACATAAAGCATCATATTCTGCATTAGGTCGATTAGTACTTATAAGTTCAATCGGAATATATTTTGAAACATTATAAGCATAATTAAAACCTTCTGTAACATAAGTATAAACTAATAATTGACGTATCGTATGAGCAATATAAGGAATCTTACTATCCCACATACGAAGAATACTATCAGTTATATTAGACCAAGAATTAACATCATTATCATCATGTTGGATTCTAATAATATCATAAGGTACAGAACGATTATTTTTACGAACTGTTAAATACTTAAATATGTTATCACCTCTGAACTCAGGTGATTTCTCAATATAATCTCTTAATGTACTATCTTTTTGAATAAATTGAATCTGTTGAGCAAGTGAAAGTTTAGTATATTGAGTAAAACTTTCAGGTGTATAACCATCTTTAACAGTATTTAAAAGAGTCTTAAAGATAAGTTTTTGTTCTTTAAGTTGTTCTTCTGTATGAATACCTAATGTAGTAAGAATTTCCGGAGTATTATCAGGTGTTAAAATAGGAAGAACTTTAACAAGTCCATTATCTAATCCACCGTTAATACTTACGAGATAATTCATAATACTATCAGTAACATATTTATAAGTAGATTCATCAATCGAATTTTTACGTTGAAGTATCTGACCTAAAATCGTATTAGCAATATGATGATTTCGAGTAATGAAAACATCACCGAAACCATTAGCCATTAACCAATGTGCATATTGATAACGAGCTTGAATTACTCCGTAAGCACTTTGATTTTCAGTATCATTAAATTTGTTGCCATCAAGATAACCTTCAAATGAACCAACAAATATACTTTCAATAATGTCTTTACCATTATCAAGAATTACTTTATTAGGAGTTTCATATCCAACAGCTAAATCCTCAATAAGTTCACGACGTGTCATAATATCATTTCGTTTCGGAAGTTCCGCACGAAATCTTTTCATATCCAAATAAGTAATCGCAGCAAGAGGGTTACCTTTAACATCCTTTGGTTTATAATGCCGTCTAAAAGCATCAGAACTTTCACGAGTAAAAGCAGCTTTAATCGTATCTATTGCTTTAGGATTACCAGCATTTTCTTCGATATATTCATCAATAAATCGAAGCGTTTGATTATATTTATCATTTACAAGTTCTTTTAAGGCTTTTACTGGATAATAATATTCAGCAAGTTTACGTTCTTTTTGGTCAGCCTTAAAAAAACTATCAACTCTACTTTCACTTTTAAGCATAAAGTTAAGGTCAATCAAATTAGTAGCAATTTCATTATATTCAACAAAATTACCAAGAACGCTAATCTGACGTAATAACCAATCTGCTGTACGATTATCACGATTTTTAATATTATCTAATAACTCTTCAGTAGTTTGATAACCATATTTACCACTGATTTCATTAATAGTTATATTCGGTAATTTATTTTTCAATTCATTAAGCTGTCCAACAGTAAGAGTTTTAGTTTTACTTTTACCACTTGCGACAGTCATTATAACATCATGCGATTCAACCGGAGTAATTTCTTTTTTAACAATTAAATCAGCATAAATCTTAGCAAGTTCTACACTATAATCAGAACGAATTGCTTCGACAGCATCAAGAATTGTAAAATTACCACGACTTAATGATTGAACTTCCATTCGATTAACTGCTTCAACAATAGCAGGTTGATGAATAAAAGCATCTTCATTAGTGAATCTATTAGGTTTATCATTATAAAGTTCGATAGTAACACCAGACGATATAGCACGAGCTACACTTAAAGTATGGACATTAAGATTAAATCCAAGTCCAGCTTTAAGAACATCAAGAATACCAGAAGTAAACTGATTCATTTGAAGTTCAACTCGCTCACCACTAATATCCAAATGTTCATTAAGTGCATCATTATTAATCCAAACATCATTAACCCAAAGAGCATTTTCTTTTGGCAATAATTGGATATTTTCAGCACCATATCGTTTAGCTAAAAATTCTTTATATTTACTTGTTAATCGAGGTACACCTTTATCACTTATAGTGTACATTTCACTTCTATCAGCAAAACCCTTAGGTATCGGTAAAGAATTAAGACTAATCTTACGACGAATACCTTTAAGTAATCTACCATGTAAAGTAGAAATTGTTGCAATTAAAGTATCGAAATTAACAGAATGACCTTTAAGAACTGTTGAACCCATACTCATGTTATTAAGAGTAATCTTATCCATAAGATTATTAGGATTCAAAGTTTTAAGAGTATAATTCCAAAGAGCATTATCACGGTCAGATACAGCTTGAATTTCAGCCATACCATTAGGTTTATTTACTTCTTCAGCATGATTTGGATTAGAAAGAACAGCTGTAATAATATCAATCAAATGATTATCACGAGCTTCTCTACTATTCAATTCATAAATACTCTCGTTTTGAACAAAGTCTTTTGTAAAAGCATTAAATGCTTTATCAATATTACTTTGAATAGTACTTAAATGAGGAACGATAGTTTTATCAGTATCCTCAACAAGATATTGGAATTTTGATTTGATAGTATCAAAATTACTAATTGTATCAGGAGAAATATTAATAGTAGCTAACTGACTATTAACATTCTTAACAAACTTAATTAAATCATTGATTGCTTTATGAGCACGAATTAATAAATCCGAAGTATAAGCACGTTGAGTTTGAGTGTAATTACCAAAATCTTCAGTAACACCATCTCGCTTATTAGCAAGATATTCTCGAACTAAACTATTCACATCACCGTAATTCTTTGCAAATCCATACTGTAAATTATGCAGAATAGATTTAAGAATCTTAGTATATTCCGAATTACTTTTAACATCTTGTAAATCCTCTTTAATTAATTCAATTATATTATTAAGAGGAGATTGATTTGCATTAGTAGGTACTAAATTAGGATTATAATACCGGCTAATCCACTTAACAATAGCATTAAAATTATGACTTGTTAAATTAGTAAATTCTTGTGGAGTAGTAGCTAATTCGATGTACTTTTGCTTAAATACCGACCGTGTGAATTTACCCCCTATTTGGGCCTGCGAGGCATCAAATTTCGACTTAAATTCGACAGGTATATATTTGTCTTGCTCAAAAATTACATTGCGATAGTAGGCGTAAATCGAGTCAATATCAAAGTCCCAGCCAGTACGAGTAATAAGACTTTGTGGGAATATAGCTTGTGTAGCATTATTATTAAGAAAACCAACAACTTCAAATACAACCATTGATTGTTTACCCTCGGTAGGAATACGAATACCTATCATCCGACGAGCTTCAACATCAAGTTTGTCAATATCAACAGTTATAATATCCTTAGTTGTACCATCTTCATTAGTAATAGTTTTAACAGTACCAATATTTTTATAGAAATCCATTTTCCACGGATTAACTATAACTTCTGCATAATGGTAATTTCCATTCTCACGATATTCAGCTTGTAATTCAAGACTTCTACCAGTTCGTTTACATTCTTCAATAAAACTTGAAGCATATGTGATAGAACCATTAGCAACAAGTTCATCAATCGTTTTATTGTAAAGTTCTTTATCAGAATAGAACTCATTGTGTTTGATTAACTCATTATTTGCAGTAAATATATCAGCTCGAATAGGAGCATGAAATCCGGGAAGATATTTATTAATAACTTGTTTACTTAACATAGAAGCCAGTATCTTCTCTAACTTACCTTTAATAACAGGATAAGATAAAGGCATAATAGGAAGACCATCTTCTTTAATTTCAAGAGCTTTTCGAATAGTTATAGCATCAACATCATCCGATATAATTTCTTGAAAACGATTAACAAGTTTATTTATATCAATTTGAATAGCACCGCGAGCATCAGTTCGAATTTCACCGTTTTCATCAATACCACCAATATCGTAAAGTAATTGCATAGCATCTTCACGAATATTAGTAGCTAATGTTTTTTGAAATTCATCAAAAAGCTCTTTACCAGTAACATCTTTACCGTCTAATTTATAGATAGCATTATTCCAATCAAGACCTTCCATAATCTGCTTAACTAACTGACCACCTAAAATAGTAGTTTCATCAAGCAAATCAGCTTTAATATCTTGTTGAATAACAAAATCACTATCTCGCATATAAAGAATAGACTTATCATCTACTCGATTTAATGCCTCAATATCAAGACCACCTTGGTCATTATGAATTTTAACTGGTGTAATACCAGATACTTTAACAGCAGAAATAGGACTAACTTGGTCAATATTATTTTGAATCATCCAATCATATAATTGACCAATAGCACTACCTCGTGTCATACTTTCAAAAAGAACAACAGTTGAGTCTTTTATTTGAACACTATCTATTTCATCAGCAAATATATCAACTTCATTACCAGTTACAGCCGGAGCATGATAAAAATCACCACGGCGACGACGAGTTGTACCAAATAATTTAACTTGTTCTACAACCTTAGCGTAAGATGTAGGATTAAATGTTTTAGTTGGGTCTTGTAAATCAGTAATATATTGATACAAAGGTTCGCTCGGATTCCAACGACCAGTAGCTTTCAAAAGTTTAATAAGACCTACATCAGTCATAATAGACTGAGAGTCATTGATAGTAGCAGTAGCACGATAAGCATCCAAAATAGCTTCATTTTGAATACCCATTTTATCAAGAATATTACTATTGAAATTCATATCTTCCATAACAACAACTTTACGAGGAGTATCGTTATGAATCGAATCGATAGAATTAAGACCGTTCTTAATAACTTGTGCTACACGTTTATTGAGGTCTACTGTATCTTTATATTCTTCAATATCACCATTAAATATAGCGTTCATACTATGATTATAGATAGTATGATTAAGTAATACTTTAAGTAAACTTAATCGAACACCATCATTATCCATAATATCATAAGTAGCAAGAACGTGCTGACGAGCGCTATTTAACAAACTTTCTTTCTTTAATGTAGGGATAGTATCAAGAGTATATTCTTTACCATCAGCTTTGCGACGTTTAATCCAATCATTAGCTTTCTGATTATATACTTCTTGAACTAAATCTGCTAAATAACTATCGAAAGTAGTAACGACACTTGTATCAGTTTTGATATTAGTATCGTAAATACTTTTAGCAATATTTTCAAAACTATCAACACCAGTTGTAGCATTCCAACGAATGTAAGCAGTTACGAAATCACGAATATTACCAGTATTAGCAACAAGATTTTCATCGTAAGGTTCATTACGAACTTGTGCAATCATATTACGATAAACTTCTGCAACATCTACATTATTTATCTTTGCAATATGAGCAGGTAATGTGATATTCTTACCATTCTCAATATAAGTAATATTCAAGAACTGAAACGCCTTACCAGTCGGAATACCTTTTGCATCATAAATAGCTCTACCATTCCAATACTTTCGATTATGACGAGTTTTCATTTGAGCAAGATTCTCGTCACTATTATCTCTTAATTGAAATATAATTTGCCCAAAAGTATTAAACTTAAAGATATCACTATTTACAATCTTTTCGATAGAATGAAAAACATTGGATTCTTCATTTATCGGATTATCTGTTATACGAACAAACTTATTTCGTGCAACAAGATTATCTAAATATTCAGTTACATAAGAATATATACGAGGAGCATGAGTAGCTAACCTATTACTAATACCATTCATCGGAAGATAAATATTTAATCCACGAGAAATAGCATCATTAATAAAAGGAACTACTCGACTTTCAAAATCTTTTACATAAGCATCATAATCTGCATCAGTAAAATAATCTGTTGTCGTAGGTTTATTAGGAGTAATATTCTCACCCTTAAAACCATCAATTTCGATAGTATTTTTAAGACCTCGAATAGATTCTTGTCCAGATGTTGCAGGAGCACCTATCGCACGACTTTTAGTATTACCTGAGAAGATAAATACCGATTTAGGATGTGCTGCAACAGCCGCAGGTGTATAATTAGAACCAAAAGTCTTAGCATGAATTGAAGTACGAGGTTTAGAAGAATCTTTAATAAATAAATCATCAACCTCAAGTCGTTTAGTAGTCATCATATAACTACGAGGACTATCAGATGTTAAGAATACATATTGACCAAGCATATTAAGAATAACTTCGGTATATGTATAAAGAGCACCTTGTACTTCACGATATTTCAAACCTTTATTTCCAATCTTAACACCATTAAATGCAGATAATGCAAATTGATAACGACGTTCAACATCAGAAATAAATGCAGGATTTACTTCGTATTCACCAATACTATTTTTAGTAAATATTCCAAGACCAGTCTTTTCATCATAAATAAGAATATTATCTTCTGCACCCGGAGCAGTTAAAGTCGAGTCATTAAGATAATCCTTAAATATATACTTGATATATTCAGTATTTACACCAGTACGAGTAACAAATCCACGAAGGAACTTTGTAAGCATACTATCATACTGAGGTGAATAATTAAGTTTACCTTGAACATCAAGATAACTCATATTCGTAAAACTGTTAAAATCATAAGTAGCAATTTGTGCTAATGAATATAAATATCCATTAATATTATGTGCAGGAATTTCTTTGCCACGATATGTATTAACACGATGTTTAGTATCGTTAACTACATTTTCAAGAAGAGAATTAACTCTTGAATATACTTCATTTGCATTATCATTTGCATTATAATATTGAGTAAGAGCATCACGAGTAATTGCTAATCCTAAATAATTAATTACAGACATCTGTTTATCTAACAGAGCTGCTTTATCAATCTTACTACGTCTTGAAATAGGTTCAAAAATACGTTTAGATTTAGGATTGGTATAAAGTACATCATTCAGATTATTATATAATCCAAATTCAATATTTGTACTTAAAATACTTTCAAATCTATCAATATATGTTTTAACACCAAATGATTCTCGATTATTCTGATAAATCGTAGCATTATTACCACCTTCTAATGCCATAATATTTACAGGAATAACAGCAAGTTTAATTCCAGAAATATAAGCATTTACAAAAGAATTATCATAATCAGAAGCAGCAGAACCATCATCTTCAAATACTCGTTGGAATATTTCAAGAATAGGAGTAAACTCATCATTTATAGCTGCAAGTTGTTGCAATCTATTATATACATCTTGAGGTTGAATATCGTAAAGATGTGCCTCAATAAGTTTATTCCATAAAACATTAATATCAATAGGTGCAGGAATATATGCTTTATTAGCAGTTCTATTCTTAAAATTACTCGAACCTACAAGAAGAGCTATTTGAGCTTTAACATGAGATGCTAACGTATTCTTTCTATCAATACGTTCTTTTTGCAAATCATCCCACATTACTTCAATATCTTCAATAGCATCACGTTGTCCTTCTTCTGTACTTTCATCATCAACAATCCTATTATTTTGATAAGCACGCTTACGATTAATACCATAGTTCTTATCAATATAATCAAGAAAATAATTAAAGATTTGACTATTACCTTTATTCAAATCAGTAAGTACATTTGCTACAAAAATATCATTAAATCTTGTAGGAATAAAATTAGGTCGAGCTTTATACTCTTCAAGTTCTTTATTAAACTCAGCAAGAATTAAAGCCTTAAATCCACTACGAGAAGCATCTCTGTAATTAGCTTCAAAACGAGCTTGTCTTTGTTCCGCAGTAAGACCTTTTAACTTAAAATAAGCAGCAGTTAAAACACGAGCCATATAAGCATAATCCATCTCATCAAATGTAGCAGTATTTACAATAGACGGATTAAAAGCGTGTTTAATATCAAGACCTAATGCGTTACCAAGAGATTCAAAATCTTTACGAATATCTTCACTATAAGTTTCATCTGTCGAAAGAGCAGCTAATACAGATTCTAATTTAAGTTCTCCACTTGTATAAACGGGATAACCCGTAGCTCCATAAGGAGTACGGGCATCCGCTTCTGCATATAAAAACGCTGTAAGAATACGACGCTTAAAAGCATTCTCTAATGATACATCAGCATTATCTTCAGCATAACCTCGAATATTATTATAATCTTTAATAGTAGGTAAAACACCTTTTTCCATTAAAGATGTAATAATATCTTCAATAGGTTTAGTCTTAAAAGACTTCATTTGATGATAAAGACCAGATTTCTCAAGTCTTCCATCAGCAGTTAAACGATAAGGTTCAGGACTACATTGTGCATTCATAAACTAACAAATTTTGTTATTATTGTCATCAATATATTTGTCAATAAATTCGATTACATATCCACCGTTTGAAGATACAACATTTTTCTGATTATTCAAAACATTTTCAGAACTATTTGAAAAAACCTGACCAGTGGGCGTCAAACCCACTCCCCCACCGGGTATCACTATGTTCGGGCCAATATTAGAAACATCAAGACTATTAAGTGTTTCAGAATTATTGTCATCAAACGTAATTTCACTATCATCATCAAGAAAATCTAATTCAGCTTGAGCTGCTCTTTGATTTTCTGTCAGAGTTTCATCAGGTGTTTTAATAGGTTCTGTAACTGATAAATTATCATGTGTTGCATCGTTTGTAACATTAGTTTGATTAGTTGTAACTGAAGTCGGCTCCGCTGCTGGGCTTCGCCCAGCGCTCCGCTCCCCGGTGGGAGAGGAGGTTGCACGCCCACTGGTCGGATTTTTTGCGCGTCGGCTATTCACACTATCCAAACTATTAATTACTATATTTCGTACATTACTAAGTAAACTATTATCAGTAATTGTATCTATACCAATAACCGAAAGAATTGCATCAATAATTTTATCCCAAAGACTTTTACGTTTCTTAATCTTCGGAGCTTCTTCTACAATAATTCTATTTGCTAAATTAGCAAACTGTTTATTTGTAAAAGCATAAGTAACTATTTCAGCAGGAGTTTCACTTAATATTTTAAGATATGTACGAAGATAACCAAGTTCAAGTTCAGTTAAATCGCTCTTATATTTAGCATTAAATTCTTTAGAATCAACTTTAAATGCTGTGTCATTAATATCACTAATTAATGTAGCAAGTTTATCGTATAATTCTTTAGAATTAGCTTGTTGTTCAAAATACTTATGAAGAGATTCATGAGTAATATTAACACCTAAATCGGTAGCAGTAAAATCACGTTTAGTAAGTTTATTGCTATTGATAACGATAGTTTCAGTACCTTTATCATATTGAGCAATTATGAAATCTTGTTTACTTGATAGTTTCTTAATACTGAAATTAGTTTTACCATCAGCATAAATTCTATCATATAATTCAGCGATTCTGTTAGCAACATCTTCAGATACAAAATCAGGTATAACACCTAATACTCTAAGACCTGCTACTTTATCATCTGTAATATTAACAAGTTTTTGATACCAGTTTGTTTCAGTATCATTTGTCATTGAACTTAATGTTGTAATTGCTTTAACAGCAAATTCTTTCGTCATATCGTCTGATTCTCGAATAGGATTATCAGAACTTTCAGATTTAAGTTCAAAGAACATTGCAGGTTGAATAGAATCAATAGTATAATTGGTAACAACATTACCATTAGTATCTCTAATTCCAATAACACTTGTTGTTAAAGCGCCGGTGTCAAGAATAAAATCTTGCATCGAATCAAATGTTGAAGAAACAGATTTATCAATGATACCTTGTTGTTTAGCCCAATCAAGTATTTTAGATTTATATTGACCTTTAACTGCTGCGTAACCATCATCTGTTTTAACACCGTAAGTATAATGGTCGCCTTGTAATGCAGTAGTAACACTACGTTGCATATTACCATACAGTTTACGGAACAGATTATGATTAAGTAAATCAGTTAAATCTTTACCAGTAATACCTCTTGCTTGCAAATCAATTACAGCGTAAGTTCCTTTGTTAGATTTACTCTTTTCAATAATACCATTTAATTGAGCAAGTTCTCGTGCTGTAAAAGGACTCTTAGCAATACGAACTTTTGAAGTAGTTCTATTAACTGGAATTACTCTACGACTTAATCGAAGTTTAACAGGAGTAAATTTATCACCAGATTTAGTATATTCAATACTAATTCTATTGATATAACTTATTCCATTTCCAAGTATATTCTTTTTACGAACAACTGTTTGGAAATCTAAATGTTTAATATAACGAGTTTTTCCAGTAGCTGGGTCTGTATTTTCATAAAGAGAACTAATGTTAAACCATTCAGCTCCCGGAACTCCACGATTATAACTTGTAATGATAGCTTCTGATAAAGGAGCTAATCGACTACGAATATTAGCATTATGAGCTTTAGTTCGAGTCTTATTAGTATCATCTACAAGAGTATACAGACCAGATTTAGCATCAGTCGGAAGAGATGTAAACGTAGCATCTGAAATAATATCACTCATAATTTGAGTAACAAATTCCATAGCAGCTACATTAAATGGTGTATCTGCAACATCACTTGCTAAATTACCACGATGTAACGGAACATAACTTTTTCCATTTTCACCAGCATTAGCTTGAATTTCAGCATACATTTGGAAATGCCTATCTGATGAAGTAATTTTATCTTCAATAATAGGATTATTAAATGCAGTGTCAGTAGTAAGTGATGAAACTAACATTAAACCATCAGCATCAGGCTGACGTTGAATAATATTAACAGCAGGTTTACCATTAACTGTAACAGTGCGTTGCATCTCTTCATTTACATTAGCTCGATAACCACTTGAATCGGCAAATGTAATAGGAGATTTATTAATACCTTTTAATACTAAAATTGTAGAACCTTTTTCTTTAATTTCAGTAATAAGTTTTTGACTTTGAATGAAGTCATTTCCAAGTTTAGTATTTAGATTCTGATAAGCGTTCTTGATTCTAAGTCCATAACGAACATAATCATTAAGATTTTTAAGTCTTACATTATAGAACATAGGACTAATAAGATAATAAACCTTATTTAAATCAAGAGCTTCAATATCAAATGCTTCTGGACTAACACCTTCGACTTCGGTATTATATTGGATAGCTCCAATAAAAGCATTGATTATTTCAGAATGTTCAGTTTTTGATGTATTACCATATTTATCTAATTCTTTAATAATTGATTTCAGTTTTGAAACAACTGAATCAGAATTTTGTTGTTCACGAGTTAAGGCTTCAGTATATACTTTATAAAACTCTTTTGTTAAGTTAAATATTGTATCACTTCCACCAGCTTTTCGGATAATAGTATCTATAAATTTAGATGTTCCATAAGAATTACCAAAAGCAGAATCATATTGATTAACTCCACTTTCATCAATTCTACCTAATTGGATTCCATGATAAGTTTCACTATCACCTAAACCAATTCGTTCAATTAATAGTTTCTTACCATTTACATCTAAATTGACATCGACATTACCATCTTTATAAGTAACTTCAAATTCCTGACCTTCGTGTAAAGTTCTTAAAGCATCAAATAATTCAGTAGCCTTGAATTTAACACTATTAACTGTAATGTTGTTTTTAATAACACGAGTTTTAGGATTATAATATTCAGGACTTGTGATAATCTTATAAACTTCAGGTGTAAGACGACGTAAACCTTTGAAACCATTAGTTTCAAATTCACGTTGAATATGAGTTTTGAAGAAATCACTTAAAAACTTACCACGAAGATTTAAGTTACTATCAAGATAAGCACCGTCTGTTGTTTGAATAGGATTAGCAATTCGTTTATTAATAATATCAAACAAACGTTTAAGAGTATCAAGTTGTTCTTGTGGAACACCATTCTTACTCATTTGTTGATATATTGTATTAACATTTACATCATTTTTAAAATATTTAAGTGCATACCAGATAGGTTCATAATATCTGATAACATCATTACGACCATCTGTTTGCTGATATATAGAATCAAGAATATCTTCGTAAGTATAAATGTGATTATCAGTAAATATCTGACGACCATCGAGTTTTACAATAGTATTTTCAATAGCATCAAGAGCATTACGCATTGAATCACTAATATAATAACGATAGTCATTAGTATTAAACTCATCTCTTGATTCAGTATCATCTATAAAGTCAGAAACACTGTTAGCAAGTACATCAAGACTATTAAGAATAGATACATCATCGTTTAATTCAGTACCACTTTCAAAATTATAATATCTCGAAAGAATAGAATAAGCCATTCGAGCATTTCTTAATAAATCAAGAACATTACTTTGACGAACAGCTGTAATAACATCTACTCCAGTAAGATTCAAAGCATCAACATCAGATACCAAATAAGGTTGAATTGATTGAGCTAATGTATGAAGTCTTGTACGAGCAGGAAGATTAGGGATAGCACCATAATCTAAAAACTCTTTTGCTAAATTATTTACGGCAGTAGCAAATTCCATAATTTTAGAAGTTTGACTACCAAAGCCATCATCATTTACAAGAGCATCATGTAACGGACTATCTTCATCTTGTCTAATAGCACGAATTTTACTAATAAACCTATTCATCACACTGTTAATATATGCGATATTAGTTTTGTAAAATTCAGTTGTACTTTTAGCTACTTCATTAATAATACTATTTTTGAATAGAGTTATCTTATGATAGAAATTTGAATATCTAACAGTATCAAAATTACTATTGAGATTTTCAAATTTGATTTGAGTAAGACCTTCGATTTGTGCTCGAATTACATTATGGTCTACATTAATATTCTTAAGAGTTAATTTACCATCAGTTATAGTATAATTATTGTTAAGAACATTAGCAACGTTAGCAATATAGTCAGCAATAGCTTCACGCATTTTAGCATTTTCCTCTTCACTATAACCAACTATATCACCACCATAAAGATTCCAAATCCAATCTTTGAAAAGATTAGATTTAAGATTGTTTGCAATACGAATATTACTATCTGATAATAACTGTTTTACACGATTAGCTTTTTCTAAATTCTCATTACTAATTTCAGTAGGTTGATATTCATTTATCCAACCAATAAAATTACCAATAATATTAGTTCGTAACGTATTAAGTTCAGTATTATCAATAGGAGATAATAGTGCTTTATAAATATCACTATTAGAATCAGATAATTCTTTATGCAGATTTATGATAGTATCTAAATAATGATTCTCAAATTTATCTGCTGAAAGTTTATCTTGAATACTATAAAGTGTTTTATAAATAGCATCAAATTTAGTTTGAACTTCATTTCGAATTTCAGTAATATCCATACCTGCAAGTTCTTTTGCAGAATATGTATCTTCTTTACCAGTCGCATCATCTTTTATAGTAACCATTACAGCACTAAAATCGGTTTCGTCGTCGGTTACAACCTCGATTCTTTGCACGGTTTTGGGCGATTCTGCGACATTAAATTTTGAGCCTACCGAATATACCTTATTTTTAATATCAACGGTATTTGGGGCCTCGCTGTCATCGAGAGAGTACGAAATCCCGTTACTGTCTGTCAGTACCTCGGTAGTAACATTTTCGAGTTCTTTACTTGCTTCTTGATTAGTAGTTTCAACAGTTTCTTCTACTTTATCTTTAGCTTTTTCAATCTCTTCTTGTTTATCATAAACCTCTTTAAGTAACTTACTTCGTTCAGCCATAATCTCATCTCGATTATTAACATTTTCTTCGAGAGCCATTACAGCCATACTCAGTTGAGTTCGAGCCTCTTCAAGAGATTTATATGTTTGATTATTGTTATTACGAGTTTCACGCAAACGTTTTGCGGCTTCATTGTATTCAGCTACATTATTATTTTCACGTTCACTCTGTTCTGCAATATCATTATTAATTCTATTAAGTTTTGCATCGTAATCAGCTAAATCATTTTCAAATAATTCAATCTTCCTACGAGTATCAGCAATCTCTCCATTATGAATAGCAAGTTCTTGCTCATATTGGAGTTTACCAACTTCTAATTCTGCAATAGTCTGACGAGCATTTGCAATTTGTTGTTGCAGACTTAAAATAGATTTCTTACTATTTTTAATTTCAAGAAGATACGGTTTACGAGCTTTGCGATTAGGTTGTTTTGTACTGATAGCACCTTGATTAGCAATATAAGTATTTAATTCATCAATTTGAGATTGCAAACCATTGATTATATCTTCAATAGTTTTAATCTTATTTACTAATCGAGTACGTTTACCTTTAAGTGTACTAATCGCTTTATTACGAGTTTTATCTTCAAGCTGAGTTTTATAATCTTCAATAACTTTTTGCAGTTCTTCACGTTCTTGTTCAAGAACAGTCTTTTCTACATTTAAGCTATGGAGTTTACTATCAATAGCTTTAAGGGCTTTATCTCGTTGCTTACGAAGATTAGACGCTTCAATATCGAAAGTTTGAATATCAGTATCAACAATAGCTAATTGACGACGATAATAGTCAAGTAAATAATCATCAGTTGATGCCTGAACTTTAAGAACATTGTCGAAAGGATTACCCCAACTTAAACCCATATTACGAGCATGAATATCTCGCATAATAGTAAATTCTCTACGAAGAGCATCTACGACAGGTCGTTTGTTAGCACCGTAAACTTCTTCAAGTTGAGCATCTGATAATTTACTTAATTCATCAAAATATTCAACAGCATAATTGAATCCATTAGCAGAACCGATTCTATCCATAATACCAACAAGTAAACTTGAAGCAGGGTCAGTAATAGTTCTATTAACTTTCGGAGTACCATCATTATTCATAACTTGATTACCAGCTTCATCTAAAACTGGTGTTTCAGTTACTTTAATATTCATATCACCGTCAAAATCAGCAATAGCTGCGGCAGTATCTTGAATACCATTTATAATGTTAGTAGCTCGCTTATTTTCAGCTTCTTGTTGAGCTTTACCATTAAGTATTCGTGTAACACCATTACGTCCAGCAGACATTACACCACCACCGATAGCACCCCAAATAAAACTATCCCATGAGGAAGCTTGTTCAACAAGTCTTCCCATACGAGCTAACGGAGTTAAAGCAGCAGTTTCATCTTCAATCCCAAGTTCTTTTTTTGCAGCAATGACACCTTCATTAAGTGCCATATCAACTCGCATTTCTTCAAGACCTTCGGATAAAGCAACAGAAAAGAAATCTTTTGTTTTACGAAGTCCAACACTCGGAATGAGTTTACGATTAAGTTTAGATGTTTCACTATCTAAAACAAAAGTCTTACCTTGTTGTGCAAGACCTTTTATATTACTTCTTAAACCTTTTTCAATAGAAATACTATTAACTGGAGCTTCTTTAATACCACGAAGCATACTATTAAGTTCAATAGCATTAAATAATACTCCATAAGCCCAAGCATCATTGTAACTTTCAGAAGCATAAATAGATGCAAACTTACGAGCATCATCTTCACTGAAACCTAAATCGAGAGCATATTGATATTGTTCATCATAACCACGAACAATCTCTTCCATACTATCGAGATGTGCTCCGTATAAAGTACCAATTATCTGTTGAGTATAAGGACTTTGTAATGCACGACCTGCTTTATTCAATGCAGAACCTAAACGGCCAACACCGTTAATCATGGTTCCTAATTTACCAACAGCTTGTAAAGCTCGCATTTGTCCAATAACAGGAAGCATAGATGCGGCCGCAGAACCTACGGTAGGAAACATACTTGCCCACCAAGTAGCATCACCCATACCACCAGCAAAACCACCTTTTTGAGCTTGTTCTGTTTGATAAATAGGCATTGTTTTACGACCCCAATTCTCAATCTCTTTACCTATTCTTTGCCATTCAGAACCAAGACCTTCGTTGATAGCTTTGTCCCATTTATATTTTGCATTATCATCCCATATTTGACTAATAGCACGATATGTAGTAGGAAAGAAATTAAGAATACTACCGATACCAGTAATAGTACCACTAAGAATAGTAGTTCCTAATTGACCAATAGCATTTTTAGTTAAATACCAACCACTTTGATTTTGTGCTCTATTTTCATTAAGAACACTTAAATCAAGATTAGGATTAACTTGACCTTTACCTAATATATCTTCGTATTCAGAAATATTAAATTTTCTAATTGCTGATAATTTTGCACCATGAGCACGTTCAGGCTCCGGCATACTATACGGTAAAATAGGAGTAGCTCCTACTCCCTGAATTTGTGTTTCAGAAGGAGTAAGAGCTTTTGAACCTGTAATAGGAATCTTAATATCTGTTAAATTTGGCATAGTTTAATATCCTATATTAGCATTGTTTATTTTATTTATTTGAATAGCTTCAGCGGCTTCTTGCATATCAAGAATAATTCCATACTGAGTTAAAATATATTCTGTGATAGGCTTTAATGCTTCATTTATACTTTCATAATATTCAATATTATTAGGAGTCATGCCTTTAATTGTATAAAGACTATTAGGAATTATGTTATATCCAAACTCTCCATAATGAACAGAACCATCAGGATATTTCAATCCACTAATATCTTTTATATAATAACCTTGTGTTGTTCTACCAATCTCAACCTTACGACTATTACCGTCAATACTATTATAGAAAGGTTCGTGAATATTCAAATCATATTCAACTTTACCTAAATCATCGACAGTTCTTTGAAGGTCTGCGATGTTTGCAACAGTAGGACTATTATTAGCACCAGTAGTATTGAAATCAATAAATCCCGAAGTGTATTGAGATTCAATCATTCCAGCACTACGTTGTAAACCTTCACCACCAATTTTAGCATAAGGTTTAATGTTACGGTAATTGTCAAGAATTTGACGAGCAATAGTAGACGGGTCTATTTGTTCAGAAAAAATAATATTACCACGAGCAGCACCAGTTTCATCAAAAAGAGTAATTGCATATTCATTACGGCCTTCACGAGCTGCAATTCCATTAGCGATCGGACTAACCTCAGTCTTATAAATATCATAATCAAGACCAAGTTCTTTACCCGAAAGAGGTTTAGAATTTTTAGTAGCATTACTCTGACGAGTTATACTTGTACCTTTTGAATTAATAGTAGTCGAAGTAGGAAACGCATCAAAGTTCATATACTTAGCTAATTGTATTCCGGTAAGACCAGTACCTTTTCCAGATGGAGTTTGAACAACACTAATATTACCAGCACCTTTTTTCCAATTTACCATAGCAGCTGCCATGTAATTTTGTTGGAATCTTGAAGGATTAGCAATAATATCACGAGTTGCTGTAAATTCAAGAGGTGCATCAGCAATAGCTTTACGATAACGATTTGAAACATTATCTGCTGCATTAGACAAAGTAGATTCAAACTCTTCTTTTGTCATAATATTATCTCGGCTTATAGCAATATCGCCATCAGCAGTTTTATAATAAAAACCACCATCTGGTGTTACAGGAATACTACCTGTTTTTTCATTTCTATTATAATTATTATTTATAAAATCAAGATATGCTTCATAACTTGAAATACGATTATCAAGAATTAATTTAGCTTGAGGGTCAGCTACTTTGTACCAACCTAATAAACCAGATAATTTATCTCGATGTTCTTTCCAAGTATCAAATACAGAATTAAGCTGAATTTCGTCAGAACGAAGTTTAGCTTGAAGATTATTATAATTACGTTGAGCAGTCTGAACTTGTAAAAGCTTACCTTTAAGATTAGCTGCTGTTTCTTCGTCAAGACCTGCTGAATCAACCAATCTTTCAGCAGTAGAAATATTAAGTGTTTTAACAATATTACCATCTCCCGGATTAAGACCTAAAATTCCAAGTTCATCAGATGTAAATATCTGATTCATAGAATTTGAAAGTTTAGTCATTTGGTCAGTAATTTCATTACGACGATTAATGTTTTCTGCAACACTATCGCCAGTAACTTCAAAACCACTTAATGTATCAAGATACGGAGCATATTGTTGAAGAGTTTCAAGTTCTTTTTGCTTACCTTTTGCACGAGCTTTAACATAAGCTGTATAACCGGGATTAGCAATTAAATCAACCGTAGTTTTAATATCTTGATAAGAATATAAACCTGCGGCAGCACCAGCTAAACTTTGAATATTATTGTTAATAAATTGACCAGATAAAACACTTTGTGTAAAAGCGGTTCTATCAAGATTCTCAATATCATCAGTAGCTCCAAGTACACCCTTAGCGTAACTTTCAAACATTTTATCTACATAATTCTGTAAACCAGCTTGAATAAGTTCAGGTGGAACTTGAGCTTTGTTCTGTAATATATCAAGAACATTAACTCCATATTCCTTATTAACAGTATCTAACAAAGTTTTAACTTCAGCAGGTAATTTAGAATTAACAGTAAACTTACCGTCTTTTGTAGGAGCACCAAGTTCATTTATGTTAATACCTAATCCATTGAGAGCAAACATTGTAGGATTGCCAGCAAATAAAGGAGCATAATCTCCTAATTCGTAATCTCTTAAATGTCCACCAGCAGAACTATCATCTTTTACAAATCGAGTAAGAGCATCTTGATTCTGCCAAACAGTAGTAAGATAATTAGTATAATCAGGATTAGATTTAAGTAATGACATAGCATAACTCATAATCTCTTGTTCTGTAATACCTTCTCTTTCACTACCAGTTTTAACAAAATGACTTGCTAATTTTTCACCATCAAAACCTGTTGCAACATCTAATCCATACTGACGTATCATATCAGGATTAGTAACAAGATTTTCAAATGATACTTTATCAGCTTTAGCTTTTGAAAGAATATCAAATACGTCTTTTTGATATTTATTTATATCGAACTTTTTACCGATTTGAACTCCATTAAAACCACCGCTTACGACAGTATTAGTTTCTGCATCATAAATAATATCAGAAGATTGTAAACGACTACGAAGTAGGAAAGCATTTTGATTTTGAGTATCCCAATCACTCTTTTTCAAATCTTCCATATACTGCTGTTCCAAAGCATAATCAGCTTGAACAGCTTTAAGACCTTCATTGGTCAGAATATTCTCAGTTTGCTTATAAATATAATCATCTGCTGCAAACCAATTATCTTGTTCCTTAAATTCATTAGCACCTTCAACAATCTTAGCTCTTTCAGAATCAAGAACTTTTTGTCCACGAGAAGTTGCCTTAATTTGACTTAAAGGATTAGCAATTCTATTAATATAAGCTTCACGATTTTGGTAATACTTTTGATTCAAAGCATTTCCAACAGCAGCATATACACTTCCATAATCTTGTAATTGTGGAGTTTTTAATGTATTAGTATCGTATCGACCTATTGCAATTTCTGCCATAATTTTATAATGATTAGTTTGTAAATTAGTTGTAACTCGTATGGCTCCGCCTGCTGTGCTCCGCACAGCGGCTCCGCTCCCCGGTGGGGGAGGAGGTTGCACGCCCACTTGTCGTGCGTGTTTGTACCACTATTTGTATCATTACAAATATACAAAAAATCGTGAATATCGGACTATCCTATAAAAGAATAATCCGATATATCACGCACTACATTAAGCTCTTTTACGTCTTGCAAGACCACCACAAGCAAAACCACTTCTCATGTAATTAGTTACTCCACGAGGCCATAACTTTTCATATAAGCGGGCACTTGCGTAATTATTAACTGCTCCGGCAAGACCTTCAACTCCTTGTAACATTCCTTGTAATCCTTGCGTTCTGACTGCCATTAACTGTTGATTTAAGCCGACAGCTTTATTATATTCATTAATAGCGTCTTGATACATAATTTGACTATTAGCATTTCGAGCATTAACTCGTTCTTGCCTATTCAAATCATATCTTTGACGTTGATAATCTTTCTTAGCTCCATACAGTTTGTTTCGAGCAAGTTGAGCATTAATTGCAAGATTTGCTACACTATTTCGAGCAGTTTGAACATTACTTGTGTTATCAGTAATATATCGAGCAGCTCTACGTTCTTGTGTACCAAGTTCTTGTAATTCCTCACTTATATCATAATCTGTACTATATTGAACAGCATCTACTTTATTACCTTTCGGAACATGAAGTGTAGATTCAAATTCAATAGCCTTTCGATTAGCACGAGTATTAAGAGCGTTACCTACAATTCCAAACAGTGAACTTGCAAGATTCATACCAAGTCCAAATTCATTAAATCCGAACTTAAATGCAGAACCACCGCCAGCACTTGCAGTAGTTTGAATCGGCGGTAAAGTAGTAAGTTTAGGAGCTGAAACTCCTGTAAGACTATAAGGTGAAGTATATCCACCAAAAGGTCTTTTCTTTCTTACCATTCCACCACAACGCATAACCGGAGCATTATTACGAAGTCCTAAAGCAGTAGCATAAAGTTCTTGAGCTTCAAATAAATCTTCTGTTTTAGCATCAATAGCTTCAGATTCACCACGAGCTTTATTCATTCTATAAACTAACTTTTCAATATTACGAACATTTGTTCCAGTTTGTAATTTGTTAGTTTTACTCTTATCTAATGCAGACAAAGATAATGTAACTCCATCAGCAAGTTGAATAACTTGAGCTTCTTTTTTACCTTTCATATCAGTAAGTTTCTTTGCGTAATCAGCGAAAGTACGATTTGTTCCGGGAACTTTAATAGTATCACTGAATACTTGACCACCTTCAGGAGTTTCACGAACAACTTCACCAGCATACATTCGACCATTTTTAGCGCCGCCGCCTTCAATTTCCGAATCTCCATATATTATTCCAGTTTCACCAGTAGCAGGATTATATTGTTCATGCGTTTGACCATAAGCAACAACACTATTAGATGAATTAGGAACTACTTGGCCGCCGGTGTTTAATTTTCTACGACCAATCATTCCACCTAATTTAGCATAAAATCCTGTACCTTCTGAGTAATTACCAAGATTACTTTGTCGAATAGTTGCAACATCATTTTCAACTTTATCTTGCATATTACCCAAAGTCTGCTGACGTTCCATTTCAGCTTGTTCAGCTAAAAGTTCTTGACGACGACGTTCTTCTTGACGCTTTTTCTTACGCCCAGTAAACAGACCAACAATGCCACCAATTAATGCGCCGATACCAGCACCGATAGGGCCAAGCCAAGAACCAGCAGCTGCACCAGTAGCAAGCGCCGCGGTTCCACCAACAGCAGCTCCAATTCCTAATCCAGTTCCAGCTCCACTTAAAGCGCTACCACCTACGATACCTTCGCCGTCTGCACTATATTTAGATTCATCAATATCACTGGCTTGAACTCGTGTACCCCATTGAACACTACCGGGGTCATTAATACTTGTTCCACCCCAATAGAATTTTCTACGAGGAGTTCCAACAAGTCCACCGAATTTAGCAGTAATACCACGAGAAGTTAGAACTTCATTATTAATCTTATTTTGCATATTAGCATAAATTGCTGAATCACGAGCCATCAACTGATTTGCCTTTGCAATACCTTGTGCATTCAAATCAATATCACCTTCAGCATAAGCATCATCTAAATATTTAGTTTTTAGACCAACACCTTCTCCATCAAAATAATCTCGATTGTTTTTACCAGCGACAATACTTCGATAAACATTACCAGACATAACACCACCGAAATCTTTTCGCTTACGTCTTACAAGACCACCACAACGAGCAACTCCACGAGCAGTAACAATTTCATTATTGATTTTGTTCTGCATATTTGCATAAATAAGTTTATCATTAGTAATTAACCTATCTACATAATTCTTAACCGGGATTCCAGTATCATCATTCTTTCCGCCATGATATAATAAATCAATCATACCATTACCGAAAAAACTATTACCGGAATTACGAGCCATTCCTAAATAATCAGCAGTAGCATCGTGTGTAGAACGAATACCACCGAAATTATATTTTTTACGATTAGTTTTACTCATATCTTCAACATAGTTATCAGGATTATCATCAGTATTAAAATTAGAAAATAATCTATTTCTAATCATATCATAGTCATTAGAACTATTAGTCTTAAATATTTCTAATTCAGATTTATCTCTTCTTTTATTACCAGTAGTATATTCTTTAATAATACTATCTGTATTACGTTCATTAGCACCTTTTAACAATTTCTTATATTGTCTAAAACCAGTTCGACCTACTCGATATGCAAGATTAGACATAAGATTAACAATAGGTTGAGGTAAAGTATTGAAATCATCAATACCATATTTCTCAGAATAAATATCACGAACATCATTGTAGGCTTTTGCCATACGACGATTTAATTCAGCATCAATTTGTTTTCTTGTTGCTTTACCTTTTGCTTTAACAGATTTAGTAAAATCAGAAGTATCATTTAACTTAAAACCGGGACCAATAGTTTTAGCACCACCTTCATATGAAGCATAAGGATAATAATATTTACCATCTTTTGAACGTGAACGAACAGTTTTAAGTTTATTATTTTCTTTAACACGAACAAATTCTTTATCACCAGTCAATTCGTTATCCCAAATATGTTGAGAATACTCATTAATATAACGAGTAACTTGACGAAGACTATCAGGATTAACTTTACGATTAGACATACTATTAAAAGTTTGAGTAACGCGACAAGTGGGCGTGCAACCTCCTGCCCCACCGGGGAGCGAGGCCGAAGGCCGAGCCGCACAAGTTGTTACAAATTACCTTTGATTATTACGATTATCAAGAATCCATTCAGGATTAACATCAATAAGTTCCCAAAGTCTGTTATTATCACTATTATTAAACTTCATTATACAATAAACATATTGACAAATGAACTTATTAACATCATACCATTTAGCTTTACGTTTTAATGCAGATTCATCTACAACTAAATCAGTAACCATAAAAGGTATTTGTTTGTGTATATCATTAACATTATTAAATCTCCAAAGATTTACTTTATTAACACCAGTTGTACCATTATACCATTTATCATTAAATTTAACAATTTTATAACCAGTACATTGGTCATCATTGTGAACCAATATAGCATTAATAGTTTTCTCAAATTCATTAATAGTAGGTAACAGATTATTAACAATATCAACTCTGTCTTTCCAAGTAATATTATTTAATAACTTATTATAACTATTATTATCATTAAGAATAAATTTAATATATGATTCTTTAATAAGTTGATTATCACTATCATCTTTTAAGAATCGACCATAATTATTTTTAGATATTGCATAAATACCATGTTTATCAAACCAGAATAATCCATTTCGATTGGTAATACCTACGATAGGATTATAGTCATGGAATGAAATCCAAGCATTAGCAATAGGACTAAAACTAATTGTGAATTGTCTGTTATTAACATTTTGGACTAAATATAAGATATTAGTATCTTCATTAAATGCCCAAATTCTACCATTATTCTTAAACGGATTAATTACATCTTTTGCAAGATTACCGTCAAACCATTTAAGAGCATTAAGAGCAGTCATATTACTTACTTTATCTCCATTGATATTGAAGATACGTCTATGAACTGCATCAATAACAAAATAACCAATAACATTAACGTGAGTATCAAAATAACTTTGACAACCTATATAACCACTGGGACTATATGTAACCTCTTGAGGTTCCATATTAAATATATCAGCTGTACCTAAATACGAAGTACCTTCATCCGTATTAGAAAGTGTATCACGAAGTTGTAATAAATGCAGACCATAAGTCTGTTGAATATAAAGATTTTTATTGTCAGTTTTCAATGCAATAATTTCACCTCGATTAAAAGGCATATCTTTATAATCATCACTTCTAAATAATCGCCAATTAAGATTAGCATTTTCAGCACTCTGTAATTGACTACGAATTATACGATAAGGATGGTCTTGAGTTCCGGGAATTTCTTCAAAATAAGTAAATGTTTCAATACCATTCTCATTATAAACAGGAGAATAACCTTTACCAACACTACTATTTATGAAATTATCAACTTGATAACTTAATTGATAAAATTCGCGTAATTCATTACCACGTTTATCGTGATATTTGAAAGACTTATCTACGTTATTAACACTGAATCGAGCAAGAATATTGAATTTACTTTCAAGAGGAACAGTAAATATCCAACGATAAACAGTAGCATTACTGTCTAATTCTTTTGCTTGAGCATCGCCATAACGATAATCAGATGATGGAGCTGTAGCTCGAAGCGTTATATATCCAATAAATGTATCACCAACTAAAGGAGTTATTACATCAGAAGAACCTTTAATATTAATTATATTAGATGCAATTTGAAGTTTCTGATTATTAACATCAGAATAAAGTGTTTCAGAATTATTAATTAAATCGGCAATATATCCTCTTGCCCATTCCTCATTATCCGTACCTTTATTGAATCCATCAAAACCTTTTTCAATACGATAATAACTATCACCAGCAATGTTATTTTGAGAACTAATATTAGCGTTGATATATTCAAGTGAAACATCTTTGGTTGCACGAGAAGTATCAATAGTAAGACTATTAATATCAGCATCTAAGAATCGAGTTCCAGATTCATTAGGATTTGTATTAAATCCATCAAAATCTTCACCTTTCCATTTAACTGGAAATACTTTTATATCATCATCAAGTTCTTCATTTTTAACAAATTTAAGAACATCAGTTTCAAAGTATAGAGGTTTAAGTTTACCTCGAATACTATTTATCTTATTATAGAGATATTCAAATGTGTAAAATCTTGCATTATCTCCACCAAAAGGATTTTTGTATGTTTGATTTTTACCGAAATTGTTAGTTTCAGTATCTCGCATTGCGAAACCTTGTGTAACAATTCGAGAATTATTAATATTATGTTCAACAAAGAAATAAACTATTGAACTAATATATTTATTCATTAAATCTGTTTTACCAGCAAGATTAGCTTTGATATTAATATTAGGACTTAATGTATAAGTAGGATTCCATTCAGAAGAAGTAGAATATAATTGAGTTAACCAATTAAATGTCGGAGCAGTTGAACCATTAACTTTATAACTTAATCGAGCTTCAATTAAAATATATTTAGTTTCTTTTGCATCAAGATTAATTACGAAATTAGTTTTGGTATTAATTGTATTACCAATAAATGTAGATTTACTATCAGATGCTAAAAGATTAGATTCAGAAACTTCATAATACCCAGTTTCAACTTCAGATTCTTCTGAATCAATCTGTTTAACTACCGATGTAACATCATAAACTTTTGTAGTTAAATTTATACCAGCAGGTATCACACTATCTCCACCAAAGGTAGGACTACATTCAACACCAATTAATTGGCTCGATGTACTCTCACTTGTTATTTCTAATACTACAACTTGGTAATCAGAAGGATTAATTCCACCTTCAGAATCTTCAGTTGTATACGGTAATGGAAGACTTGGTAATTTCAGTTTACCTTTTATTAAAGAACGACCTTTTGCTTTAACAGTTGCGTGTCCAGTTGAAACTCCATATAAAGTAAAATAACGATTACGAGCTATTGTAGGATTCTCACTACCAACTCCAGTTTTAGCAATTTCATCTACTTGTTCAGCAGCATCAATATCAGGTAAACTCTTCCAACTCGGACTTATAATCTTACTAATACTTTCAGATTTATAAGGAATTTTATGAGCATTTCGATTAGTAGAACCTACGGGATATGCTTCAATATCATAATTGTTAGCTTTCCAAGGAATATGATGTATATTTACAAGGTCACCTTTATAATCATAATATCCAGCATAAAGAACATAAACTTCACCACTCTTAAAATAACGTCGAGTACTATTAATATAAGAAGAACTCGGATTCCAACTTAATTGAACATCAAGATTGTTCTCTGTAAATTCTTTAAGTTCACTATCAAGTTTACTATAATCAAGAGTTTTTACATTACCTCGAATAAGTCTATTATTGAAATTAACAAGAGTGTTATCTCGAATATATGATATATTTTTAATAAAAATATCATCAAGACTTATAGTAGATAAATATGAAACATCACTTACAATATGAGTAGTACTTACACCATTAATTGAAATATCATCAGTTTCATATGATAATTGAGCTTCGTCAGTAATATAAACAATAGCAAATCTACAATGTTTATATTTAATACCACTATTTCTAAAACTAATAGTAATATTCTTATTGATTTCGATACCTAACGCATAATCTTCTTCATAATTACCACAAACAATGAGTGATGTACTCAAAGGAGAATAGTTTGTATAAGTACCATCATCAAGACGATATTTAATTGCTATTTGATAAGCACCAGTTTTAAGATTACCACCGTCTTTAACTTCTAATTGAAGTTCGGGATAAGTAACATTAGGAATAAGATTGAATAAATCAATATCATCAGATACTACATTTATACCGATTGTAGTATCTTCTCCGTTTTTACCATCATAAAATGGATCTGTTAAATTAATGATTCTGGTTTCATTAGCTGAATCATCAGTACCTTCTGTAAATACAACAATTAAATTCTCTTTATAATTATATATATAATCACCATGAATAGGTCTATCAATACTAAATCCAAATGCTCCAGTACTATATAGACAACGTTTTACAGTTGGGTTATTATCATCAAGATTAAGATATATAATAGCGTCGTTAGTTTGTAAATCAGATTTATCCGCATTATTCCAGTGTTCTACAACGCAAAAAAGTACAACACCAACATTAGTTGGAATTGTACCTATAATATTATATTTGTGATTATCGGCATCACTATAAATATAAGGAATGATATGCCGATTTGTCGGATGATTTTCAAGAATATCATCTAATTCACCTATGAAATCAAATCCTCTTTCATTAAAATAACTTTGACCTTTATTATCAATAGTTATATTTTTAGCATATCGCAAAGATTTATCTTGTGCAATATAAGGTGAATTATCTAAATCAAGACCTAAAACTTTCATAATTTCTATTATTCTAATGTACGAAGAATAGTAGCAATATTCTCTCGACGGTCGTTACTAAATTTGTTACAAGAAACTCGAACTTGTATTCTCATTCTATCGAGTTCTATTGCAGGATTTGTATAAGGATTGTTTGCTGTAAGACTTACAACCGGATGTTTATAACCTCTTAATAACATTTGTTTAAGAACATAAAGTTTAAGATATTTTTTAAGAGGGCCGTTATTATAAATAAGAGGAACATCCATATTTATAATACTATCATAAACAACTGGTAAAGCTCGATATCTTAAATGAATAGTTCCATAATCAATGTTAGTATGAATCCAGTTATTACTAATGTAATAATAAGGTTGTTCTTTATCAACAGGAGCATGATTAAAACTATTATTTTTATTACCGGGACTTGTTATGTCTGCATTTGGAATACCGGGATAAGGAGTATATGTCGGAACAGTTGTTACTTTTTCAGTAATAGTATCTTTGTTAAATTCAGCTGAATTTTTAAGAACAGCTTTTTTGTTATTTATAATGACGTCAATTATACCACGAAAATCCCACGGTAATTGACAACGATGGTCGTCAAATTCAATATCTTTTTCTATATCAACATAAGCTTGAATGAATTTAAGTTCTTCCAAAGCATTTGCAATCCAAATAGGAAAACGACTTACAAAATCATCACTTTGTATATTATAATCGTTATACATATCTGGAATTAATGTAGCACTACTAATGAATATATTATTATCAATCATAAAGCATTATTTTGTTTAGGAAGATTATTTCGATATAGTTTAATAGCTTCGTCAGGATGATTAAAACAAATTGCGAGAATTTTATTGAAACAATTAAGTCTTCGATTTGTTGCAATTTCATCAACAGTTTTACCTTTCATTGCAAAAGGTGTTCTGTCAATAGTTTTTTCACCATTTTCATAAGCACTACTTGTGTGACCAAATTTGAATTTATAATAGACACTTTGTGGTATTCGACCTTTGACTTTATGATATACAGCTTTTATACACCAGTCATAATCATAATATATGAAATAAGGAATACCATTTGGATTATCAGCAGTTCGTATATTAATACCTTGCTCTAATAATTTCTTTTTTAAGTCTTTTGTAGCACCCCAATCGACAACACTACATACATCACCAGGCATCGTCTTTTTATAGTAAACATAAACGTAACCTACAGAACTACCAAAAGAATAATTGTTACCTTTGCATAGTAAATTAGCTATCTCATTATTAACTTCATCTTGCATATAAGTATACATTTCAGAAGGTAATTCTTTAAGAGCAGCAAGAGTTTCTATATCATCATCAAGTTTATCAAGACGTTCATAAACTAAATAATTATAACTACGAATATAACTCATTAGTTTAGTACCAAGTAGAGTATCTTGTTTCTTATTAAAATAAATCTTACTACGATTATCAATATCGAATACTACTGAAACATCAACACCGGCTTCTTGATATTTAGCAAGATTATCTTTGATATTATAAATACAATCATTGCGTCGTTCATAAGCAAGATGTAATTGTTTAATTAAAGAATTAAGTTGTATTTGAACTTCTTTAACGAAATCTCTCCAATAATATTCGTTATCAACCATAATGATAGAAACATGATGTTAATCTTGACCATTACTACGTTGAGCAATAGTAGGATTATTATTATTTGTTTTAATATCCAAATCTTGAGGATAAATACCAAATTCAGTTTTAAGTATTTCTTGAATTATACTTTCAAGCATATCATTAGGTAAAGGTAATTCAATATCTTGACCATCTTCATTCTTAAAGAACGAAAGAACTTCATCAGGATTTTCAAATATACCTGTAATCATTACTTCATTAATTGGTCGTCTATCATCAATATCTTTTGTACCAACTTTTTCAGCAATAATTATATGACCGTTTAATATAATATAAGCTCGTGGATACCCGGTGGGAGAGCAGGTTGGACGCCCACTTTGACGTAGTTTAAGAGATGTAATAGAACTTTCATACATATATCCATTACCAACAGTATCACCTACAAACGCAAAAGGCGCATCACTTTGTATGCGCACGGGTGTAGGAACTTTGTACTTTGTTCCTAACAATCTAATTTTATTAGCAACTCGATATTCAGTAGGAAGAATATCACTATATTTCAACTCTTCAACAGGAGCAATAAAGGTAAGTTTAAGAATATCATCTATTCCATTTTTCTCAACGCTTTGTCGGATACGATTTGCAAACATAGTTTTAATCATATCCTTAACACGTTCTTTAAGTTCGTGATTATTAGGTTGATTAACCATGTTTGCAATACGAGCTGCATATTGATTAAGTGTTCCCATATCTTACTTATTTAGATTCAAAAGATTAGCAATAGTATTTTGTTTTTTCCAAATATATTTTTCATCATCAGGATTAAATCCTTCTACGATATTATATTCAAGAGAAATAAAACCAATCGGTGTTTCTTTAATAGGGTCTTTAATAAGAAAAGTATAAGCAGACTTCATACCTCTACTTTCAAGTTCATCTTTATAACATCTATCTTGAAACTTATATTTACTAACATCATTACAATAATGACGATTTCTAACAAGAAGATTGTGAAATAAATAAGGAAAATTATTAACAAGAACATCCTTAAAAGATTTCTTATAAGATACTATACAACAATCATAATCTTCACCAACAACAGTGTATTTATCCATTTCTACACCATTAATGAAATGACCGCCATTATGAAAATAAGCAATATAAACAGCATTAGCGTGAATAGTATCTCGAATAGAAGCACATATCTTATCAAGTTCTATATAACAATTACTTTTTTCAATAGTAAGTTTTTGTTCTCTACGTTTAGGAAATAACCATTCTTTTAGATAAATACCAGCAATCGTACTTATGGATGTTATTATAGCTACTATAATAGCTGTATAATCGAACATAGATAGGCGTATAAGAGGATTAATATTAATAGGTATATTATATTGGGCTACTAACAAATATACGTTAAAATAGTCGATTTCCCACCAGATTCACTATAAAAAAGAGGTGCTACATTAGTAACACCTCTCACCATTTCAATTCAATCTTTAACAATATAAATTGTTATATTACTAACAATTTATTTCTTCACTTTCTTACCAGTGGTCTTTTTACCACCTTTCTTTCCACCACATGCCATAATAGTAATTATCTTAATTAATTAATGATTTTGTTTATAATCAGCACCAATCTTTTTTAGAATCGGTTTGAATATCCAACTCCAAGCAACTGGTGCAAGAATAGCAGAATTAATAAGAATTGTAGTATTTTCATATCCACCTGCTATATATCCTGCGGCAATAGCAAAACAACTAATTAGCATAACCAGTCGTTTAGTCCATGTACCAACAGATTTATCACCATTAATATCATCTATTGCTTTAATAAGTATGTATGTCAAAACATTCACACAAAGCATAAATGATAAATCGAAATGAGTACTGAATAACTCAACGAAATGTCCTACGAGTTGTTCCATTTACCATTCATCAATTTCATCGACCACCATATTTCTTATTTGGAATATATTTTAAGAAACTAAAAGGAAACAATTTCTTTCTAAAATCTTTATCAGATTCTAAAGTTCTTGCTTCACCTTCAAAACAAATATCTTTATAAGCTCGATTATAAGGAGGTAATATAATTTCAATTATCCAACTAATAACATAAGCTAATAAAGGAAATATTGGAGTAGCAAGCAAAGCCCACCAAGAATAACTTGTAGTAAGACTTAATATAATACTAACCAACAAACTTGTAATAAAAAGAGTAATTTGTTGATAACTATGAACGGTTTCATGTCGTTCAACAGTTTCAGTAATTTTATCTTTTTGTTCAGTTCGTATGATTAACCACCATAATATCGTCATACATAAATACCCTTTGAACGGTAGGAATTTACAATAGACTTTAATCATGATTTTATTTTAATTGAATTTGTTTATAACAATTAGCATGTATAGTATTCATAAAATTTTCAGCAACTCCGCTATTATCAATAACTAAACCATCTTCATAACCTTGTAACTTCATTATCTTTTCCCATTCAGATTTTACTGTCATATAATTATAAACAGTTCTTTGTAAAATAGACATAGCACCTGAATAATTATCATCTTCAACATCGTATAATTTAACAAGACTATGAATACAAATTGGTACTATAGAATTAATATTCCCCATACCCATAATGCAATTATATACATAACTGATATTATCAAAATCAGTATATATAATTGTTACAATGGAAGGTTTCTTTACTTCTTCTTTTTTAGGTACTAAATCATAATATGTAATCTTAAGCGTAGCAAATCTTTGAATGATAACATCCAAACTTGCAGTGAGATAATCCAAATTATCATCTGTCATACTTTTAAGTAAGGTGACATTCGGAACAGCATACTTAATATTAGCATTTACAGGATTAATTAAATTATTTACAGTACTAAATATGATAAATACTGGAACTGGTTTTGTACCATTTTTAATATCATTATTAAAAAATAAATGAAGACTAACAGATGATTGAGACATATATACACCATGTAAACTTCTATAATTCTTTATAGAAAGTTTAATGTTATTTTCATCACCATTTATATTCAAACTACCATCAGGTGAACCAATAATATTAAATATAGAATCTATAAGATTACCGAATTGAGCTTGTGTAGGTATTTTACCTGTTTCAAAATATTGTTTAAGCTGACTTTTAGTTGCCATAATTTGATTGACTGTTTTTGTATTACGAATAAATTAATCATAAAATGTACTTGATTTAGGATTAAATGAATTATTTATAACAACTAAAAGTCAAACTTAATTTAACTTTTAATTTGTAACATTAATATCTCTCATATATTTATTAATAAAACTCAACAGTTGTGTAGTTCTTAAATCTGTTGAATCTAAAATAGCATATAATTCTTTTTTATAATCATTCATATTTGCAATAGAAGTAAGAATGTAATTATATGCAGTTATAGCACCACCTGATATACCTATTCTAATAGCTTCAGAAACAATAGGGAATGTATCATTTTCAATAGCATAAACTATTTTAAAATAAGCTCTTGTAGAACCATCAGTTGTTATAAAAAAGTGTTCTTCTACAAGCTCATTTTTAATAACTCGATGTGTATTGGATAAATGATACCAACCAACTCAATTCCACTTAGCAGTTGAAGGAATTGCTCCTACAAGTGCTTCATCATTAGCTAAATGTAATTCACCACCATTTTGTAACATTTTAGTCATTAATTCTGATGTAAGAATAGTATATTTAACAGGTAGAGTATTACCATATTTAGAAGGTGAACCAGTATTACAATGTACAATTATATAAGGTAAATATGTAGCATTTGCTGCATCATAAAAACCTATAAATAAATAAGATGCTTCATCATCAATAGTAACAAATCTATAACCAAGTACGTTAACATTACTGGGGTCAACAAAATTTAATGTATTATCCCCCTAATTTGTCATTATTAGGGATTTTGTCTATCAAATTTTCAAAGTCAGCTTGTGTAGGAATAGCTCCAGTTTTAAATAGAGCTTTAATTTGTGCAAGTGTCATTTCTCTAAAATTATTAGAAATTAAATGAATTTGTATAATAGTTTAATCTCTAATAATAATTAGAGATTAAAGAAGTTTTTTGTTCCAAGTGCCATTACGTAATCTATCAACAATAACATTATCTGAATAACTAAATTCAACAATATTATTACCTTGAACCATCAAATGTTGATATGTACTACCAGCGCCACCTTCGATAGTACATTCAAGTGCATAACCTATTACCCATTTATTATTGTAAAATGCAGGATAAACATACCAAGTAATGTATTCACTACCACTACTGTATGTTACAACTCTCGGTGCAGGAGGATTATTATTATATCTATTAAATATTTTAAACCAATCTAAAGCTAAATAATTAATAGCTGCAACAACTTGGTCATCAGATGCTGCATTAAAAGTCCCACCTAATTCTTGATACATGTCCATAACTTCATAATTTGTTAAAACATGATAAGTTATTGTATCAGAATTAGTACTTGGACTATCAGTTGGAAAATAAAATAATAAAACAGGAACATTATCACTTAAATTATTATCCCAACAAGAAATAATTAAATAAGTATTGCTATCCCTATTATTAATAAATCTATAACCATTTACGTAAGGAGCACTGTTTTTATCACCATTACCAAGAACTAATGTTGAATCCTCCCCCCATCGGGAATATTCATAACACTATCTATTAAATCAGCAAAGTTAGATTGAGTAGGTATTTTTCCAGTTTGAAAATATGCTTTGAGAGCTGCTTTATTTATTTTAGCCATAATTTAAACAAATTTAGTTAGAAATTTCTTAATGCTTGCAAATATACTAACATCTTCATCAGATGCAGTTTCAGAGGTTTCATTAATAGACATAGGTTCAACATTTCTTGTGTTACCGCCTACTCTAAAAATAGGATGACTTGTTCCATCACCTTGTATCTGCATATATCCAATACCATCAGGCCCAGCTGCTTGTGACACACTTACAGACTTTGAAGTAGCATCAGAATAACTTGCAGTTACAGTAGCAGTTTTTGCACCAATAGGATTATTAGCTGCTGTTAATTTATTACCATTTAATGTAAAACCTCCCGGATTAGTTGTTAAAGCTAACGTAGAAGTTGCACTTTCAGTTGTTGCAGTTCCAGTTGAACCTGATGTATAAACAGGAGTTTTAGAACGAGTACAACTCGAAGTAATTGTAGAAGTACCACCGGTTGCTGGAAGAGAAGTAGGATTAGCAGAAATACTAATATTCCAACTACCGTACTTATAGGATTCAATCTTGTTAGCTTCTTGATAAATATACATTGTTGCACCTGCAGATTCACCATTAGCCGACCAAATAACAGGTTGACTCTTTATAGTAGTTTGAGAAGAAACAGTGGTTCCTTTTGAAGATGCAGTAGCAGTAATAGAAGCTACATTCGGAACAACATTAGCAGTTCCACTTGAAGCAGCTTCAGTAGTAACATCTTTTGTAGCACCAGATGTATATTCATAAGTAGTAATTGTAGCAGATTTATTCCAAGTTTGACTACCATTTCCGGCAGTTGCAGTAGCAGAACCACCACTTGCAGGAATCGTAGCATTCGTAATTGAACCAGATGTTACATAACCATATTTATAAACACCACCAGAAATAGATTTAACAGTTTTACTGTTTGTTATACTCTTAGAAGCAGTAGCTGACTTAGAATTATCTCCGTCATTTACAGCTTTTATAGTAATAGTATCAGTAATTTCATTAGTTCCCATACTACTATGAGTAATCGTATTTCCAGATAAACTGAATCTACTATTACCATTAACAGTCATAGAAATTGATAAATTACCACCAACGCTTCGTGTTTGATTCGGGCCAGTAGCGCCCGAACTATACAAAGCATTATAAGTTTCAGTATTAGTAACAGAAGCACTTACAGTCGCAGAACCACCAGCTGCTGTCAAACCACTACCGATACTTATAGTAGGAGTTCCGTAAGCAGTAATTCGAGGATTGTAATTACTATTAGTTACTTTATTTTCAGCTTGATAAATATCAACAGTTTTCTTGGCAGTTACACTACCTTCACCAGTATAAGTTACAGTAACTTGTCCAACCTTAGTTCTTGCCTTAACTGTGGTTCCAAGAGAAGAAACTGTAATTTCACTTGTTTTTGAATAAGTAACTGTACCAGCACGAGTCGAACCAGATGTATAACTAATTGTTTGCGACATATTAGAAATACTGGTCGAAGAAGTTCCACCACTTGCAGGAATATCAGATGCTAAAACAGAACCACCTGTTAAAGCACCATAAGAAGCCTCATTGGCTTCTTGATAAATAGTAATAGTTGATGATACTGTTTGACCATCAAATGTATTTGAATATTTACCAGTTACAACAATAGCTCTCTTGTTACCAGCTGTAGTAGTTCGATTGCTTGCAGTAACCGTAGTACCAGATATAGAAAATCCAGTAGCACTTCCTGATAGAACTGGTGTAACATTATCTGTACTAACTAAATTACCATTACGATACGTTTTAAGTACAGCTGTAATATTTGCAGTTCCACCTTTTGCGGCAATTTCAGTATTATCACTATTTAACGTTAAATCATATGTATAAGTAGATGCTTCTTGTTCAACAGTAAGAATAACTTGTTTATTGGAATCTTTTTTACACTTTCCAATAAACTTCATACTTCTTTTAGAAGTACCCTTTTGAACAGGTGATGAAATTTTAACAGTCTGATTTCCTTGAAAAGAGGGAGATTCAATATTAATTGAATCTCCACTCCCGTCATTCCATTTATTAGTGATAACACTCATAAATGATTAATTAATTTATTCAGCAGATTCGAATGTCCATTCGTCATTAGACAGAACACTCAGAGTCTGCTCACCACCACCCTTCGGAATAGTAACAGTTGCAGTAGTTGTACCCTGCGAATTGAGATACAGATAACTGTCACCAAGAGCCTGAGTAATAGTAATAGTTTTAACAACAGTCGAACCTTCACCCTTAATTTCAAGAGTTGCAGAACGAGCTTTAATAGTTTCATTCTTCGGTACAATAACAGTAACATCATAAGTATATTTTCCAGTAGCACCGGGGTCACCAGTAATAGCAGTACCAGACGTAGCAGTTGTACTACCATTAACCTTAAATGATGTTACATTTGTAATACCGAAGTTAGTTTTCCATGTAAATGTAAGAAGTTTCGAGTTAGACTTACCAGTTACATGAATTGTTTCACCACCTTTAGCAACATTAATAGTTAAACCATCGGGAGTAATAAATTCGTCAGCAGCCTTTTCAAGAACCGTGACTGTAACTGCGTTAGTCTTTCCGACAATCTTACCGGGAACTTTAGTACTTCTATCAGTACGACCAGTATAAGGATTCACAGAATTAATCTTAATCTGTGCATTTCCAGTACCAGTTTTAGGAACCCATGATAAATAACTTGGAATAGTTGCCATTTGTTTTTTTTTGGTTGATTAATTATAATAACAAATTAATTACCAAATTCCCATTCAACTGTATCACTTGCGAAAACAGTTATAGTATTATGATAATTATTATCTTTATTTAGTATAACAAGAGTTTTATCAACAGCTAATTCTACAACAGGTTCATCTATTGGCCAAACTTTTTTACCATTAAGCCACATATCAAGAACCTGCCGACGATTACCATTAAGCATTACGACAGCTTCCGTAGCTCGTTCAAGAAGATTAAGTTGTGCCATAGTTGTAGAATTTTATTAACTTTGTGGTGTTTCAAGAGCACTCACACGACTTTCCAAAGAAGTATAATTACTCTCTAATGTACTTACTTTACCACTTAAAGTAGTAACAGTTTCTTGTAATGTATTAACAGTACTTTCAAGAGTTTCTACTTTTGTTTGTAATTGTTGAACAGTTGAAGATTCAGCCTTAATGGCTAAACCTTCAACTACAAAAGTAATTAACTTCTGAAAAGCACCAGTTTTCGGAGGCCAGTTTAAGGCACAAAATACTTTACGAATTACTGATTCTTTCATATCATTAAACCGTTAATTAGATTCGACATTACCAACCCTAAATATAGGATGTTCAATACCATTACCTTCTATTTGCATATAGTCAATACCATCATTTTCAAATACTGGTTCAGGTACTAATTCAATAGTTGTAACACTATGATTTGCAAGATTATCATAACTTTGATTATATTCAGTGTAGCCATCACGTCTAACCAAAATTACAACCTTTGAATCATAAGTACCACTGATATGAGCTATACCTTGATAATCAGTAACGATAGTTTTAACAGAAGAACTAAACCAACAACTAATACCTGTGGTAATAGGATCTTTAGTAACAGAATCTACAAATTTAAGAGCTATATAATCTTGACCTTCTTTCGGATGTAAATCAATATAATTGACAACAGCTTCAGAAGGTTTAGCTGCAATAAACAATGCAGGTTCAGTAGCTTCATAACGAGTATCGCCTAAAGTCTTATAATTACGTTCGAAACCAATCGGATTAGCTTCACTAACATAACCATTTTCTGATGAACCACAGTTACCTATCTTTTTACCAGTTTCATCATAAATAGTATTATTAATCATACGACCAGTTAAAGCATCCCGTGTACGAACTTTAATAAGACCGTTATTATTACGAAGACATAATATCTCAACTGTTTTATCAGTATCAAATACTACTTCTTCACTACCGATATTATACCAATCAGAAGATAATGGTAAAGCATAATAAGTTATAACACTACCTTTATTCTTTGTGATTACTAAAGGTTCATCAGGTCTGGTTGTACCAACAGTAGTTCCAGTATTTGATATTTCTTTAATATCAGCAGCTAAATAAAGTTTATTATCATCATAAATTTCATAAGCCTTGATAGTTACAGAAACCTCTTCGGGTTCAGGCGGTAACTCTTCAAGTACAATAGTAACACTATGTTCACCAGTAGAATTAATTGTACCAGTTCCAGTGTTAGTTATATAACCAGTTTTAGAAGCTCGGAAATCAACACTTGTTCCAACTGGAGCTATAACAGCTTCAGATTTACCAGTAATTGATTCATCATTATTAAGAGGTTTCCAATCGCTTTCAGTACTGAGCTTATACTCAAATGTAACACCGTCTAAAGCAGTAGATTCAGTATTTACAGCAGTTGCATAGATAGTACCAGATTGAACTGGAACTTTATCCATTTCAACAGTAACTTCTGCGGTAGGAATTGCATAAGTTACCAGTTGTTCAACCTCTATATAACCCGACGAAACAAACCTCAAAATTCGGCTCGTATTGACATCTCCAGTGAGTTGTAGCGGCGTATCTTTTGTGACTTGACCTAATATACCACCCGTGTACTTATCATAGACGTATGCGGCTATTTTGGCCTTTGTTTCGCTATCGACTACCGTAAGACTTACAGCACCTTGTTCAACTGGTAGAGCTGTAAGAGTAATATCACGAATTATATTCTCATCTAACGTAATACGCTCTTCATAAGTTTCATATCCACTTGCACCAACCTGAATCAAAATATCACGCGGGTCATAAGTTTCATATGTAAGAGTACCAGTACCTTGAGCAATAACTACATTAGAATGTTTATCAGTAAATATAATTAAAGCATTATCAGGAGTTGCATTTACAGTTAATGTCTTTTTAGTCTTAGGTGTAAGAACAACATTAATTGTCGTATCTTCAACACCCACATCGACATAAACATCTTTTGTAATGTAATTCTCTTTTTCTACAATATAATGTAAACGACTTTGAATTAAACATTCAAGACTTGCACTGCCAACACCTGCCGATTCTTTACCTTCCGAATTAATCATTCGTATAGTAGAATCAACCGGAACAGCTTCAATCTTAATTGTTATATAATCTTCTTCATTTCGAGGAATACGAATCCAAAGTGTACCATCTTCAAACGTAGTAGGAATTTCGCTTGTAACTTCAATTTGATTAATACTGTTGCTACGAACATGATTATTGTGTTCTACAACAATACCATAAATCTCATTAATAGCATCTACAATACGTTTGTTATCAGTAACAAGTTCTTCAGAAGTTTTATCTTGCTTATTAATAAGCAAACCTTGAAGTTCTTGAGCTTTTTGTTTTAATTTCTCAATATCACTTGCGGCTGTTGGTAAACCAACTTGTGCGGCAGTAACTCTATGAGGATTATCATAATTACGAATATGAGCATTGAAATTATCTTTGTCATTCTCGTAATCTTCTTTATCAAGTTTCTTGTTTATAGCAGCCCAAACATCTTGAAACTTTTTATTAACTTCAGTAACATGATTATTAATCCAAACATTCAACTGTTTGAACCAACCTCTAACCCTATTTTCAAGAGCATCAATGTACTCTTTCTGAGGTCGAGATACAGGTTTATCCATATCGGCAGTGTTATCAACATTGCCAAGACCAACTTGTTCTTTTGTTACCTCATGAGGATTAAACTTATTATTAATATGTTCAAATAAAAGTTTTGTAAGTTGTTCAACAGGATTTAAGTCCTCAGCTGTAAGCTCACGAACATATACTTGAACATCAAGAATCTCATTAACAGCATCATTAAAATCAAAATTGGTCTTTACATTCGTTCGATAAATCCACCAAGATTTACCTTCATGAACATAAATACCAGTAAGAGTGAATATCTGATTACTTATGATACCTTGTACTGTAATTGTATGTATAGAACGAACAATCGGTACAAGTATATAAAGATATTGTTGAGTTGATTTAACCCACGGAACTTTATATTCATAATGTCCTACATCAATATTTCGAGATTCAAACTCAGTAATCTTTGCAGAACTAATATCAGATTTTTCAGTTAGCTTAAATAGAGCACTATTATCGTAAGCAGTTACATTAGTTAAGTCTATTTCAATCCTCTCCTTTGTCCTATATAAATATAGGTGGCCGTTCTTTCGATAGTACATATATAATGTAGGAACTGTTTTAACACCAGCACCTTCACCATCTACTGTACCAATATATTCTCCGGTTTGGCCATTATAAACACTCGGATATACACCATCTTCAAGCACACCGAGCGCTACAACATTTCGAAGATTAATTACTGCCATACCAAGAACAATAACGAAATAAATACTCCAACTACAAAGTTAATAATAATAGGATGAATTTTAAGACCAGTTACTGTTTTCTTTCTTGCAGCTTGAATACCACAAGTAATGATTTGATAAGCTAATGTAATCCATAAACTCATAAACCAAGTAGTAACAGTAGCCTTAAATAAAATACCTACGACAGTAGCAATGACGAAACCAATAATAATATCGTCTTTATGTTCTGAATAATAACCACTTAAAAAAGTAGTTATTTTATTCCATATTCTCTTTATCATAATACTAATCGTATTTATTGTTATATGACGATTAATAATAATAATGGTGCAACTTGTATGGCTCGGCCTGCGGCCTCGCTCCCCGGTGGGGCAGGAGGTTGCACGCCCACTTGTCACATAACATTAGCATCATTAAGAGAATAACTCCTAACACCACAATTAATAGCATTAGGAGTTATCCTTGTGGTTACATTTTTAACAAATCAATTTCTTACTTAATGAGTGCCAATACCGTTTCAAGTGCAGTAATTGCAGAAGTTTTAGTATTGTCAATAGCAATAAATTGAGTAACCTGTAAACCCTCTGTATGTAAATTAAAGGGATGTGTGAAATCAGCACGAGAAGTAATTACATAAGTGTCATACATAACACCCTCGGTAGCTGTAAAAATATCACCATAAACACGGTCATATTCTTTGAAATTAGGATTATAACCTACGCCGGCAACATCTGCTTCTTTCTCAAGTTTAGCGACTTGGTCATAAGTACCAACCGGAGTTTGATTCTCAGTACCCTCTTCAAGCGTAGCACGAAGAATACCATCAAACGTTACATAATACTCAAAACCTGCGGCGCCAGTGAACGTAACACTTGCTTCGGTGAAATCATCAATCGTAATGCTATCAGCACCAAAACGAGCATTAATCTTAGTTAAAGTCTTTTCAACTTCAACTTTCAGACGAGCAATAATATCTGCACTTGCTTCGTCAATTCCGTTGATAGTTACGCTGGCATTGTAAACTTCCAGAGGATAACCACCAAAAGAATTAATAGGCTTGCACGAGATAATAACCTCAGCATCGAAACCTTGATAACCAATACCACGATTAGCTACTAAATTCGTAAACTTATACGTTTTACCAGCAGGAGCAAGATACTTTTCCTTATGTTGCTTCGACCACTTAGGATTAATCCAAACGCCGCGTTTAACCTTGCCATCACCAAGACCAAGAACAAACTGCAACATCTCATCATCCTTGACATCCGAAGCAGCTGCAACGACTTTACCAGCCGAATTAAGAAGAACAGCTTGTCCGCGAGTCAGCTTGCTAACATCATTATTAGCAAGTGTTGTCAGAAAATCATTTGCGACAATTACACTTTTCATTTTCTATTCTAAATTTGATTGTTGTTTAACAGCACTAAAACTGTCATCTTTAAGAACAAGAAGAATATCGCTAACTACACTATCTATGAAATCAGGTGTAACTTCCATATCTGACATTTGGTTAATATCAATATTAAAAAGACGTGGTTTCTTAATATATGAAATCTTAACCGCATCAACACAAAAATCATTACCGTAATAAACAAACAACCTATCATCAACAAGTTCACTTATTGGATTAAGATGTCTATTTTTATTACCATAGAAGTTATTTAGAGTAGCTCGAATATTTTCGGTAGCAATTAAATCATTTTCAGAAAACTTATTTCCTACATTTACGAACTCATCATAAGTAGTATTGTAAGTAATAATAGGAATATCTGTATTATTAACTTTTAATGCAATTTCATCTTTTACATTAGAAGTAATAATAATACAATCTTTATAATAACGACCAATTAGATTCTCCCAATAAACATTATATTCATTAGAAAGAGTTTGACGTAATCTATCACAAGTTAAACCTGCAATTTCATACAAATCAATCTTATCTGAATCACTATCATAAAGAGAAAGAATATCTGAAATATCAATCTCATTCCCATTAACAATAATTTGTCCATTAAATTCATCACCAGTTAAGGTAATTTTAGACAAATCAATCAGATGATAATATAAATTCTTAACTTCATCATCAGGATAAACTTCATGTAAATTCTCAACAAGTCGAGCTTTACCATAAGTCAATCGAGAAGTAGAAGAAATAAGTTTTAGATAATCACCCGGAAGAATAACGAAAGCTCTATTTGGATAATCCGCATCTTGCTTATCACGTTTAAGTTTAAGCCACGGAGTTTCACGTTTTAATGATTGAATATCATCTACACGTTTTTTACTATCTTCAAGACCTTCGCCTTTATAATTAGTTTTCCTATTTGATTTAGTTTGTATATATTTAACGGCAGCTCGATTCAGCATCATATCAATAAACTGAGGAGCAATACTCCGATGTCTATTAGATGTTATCTGCTGTATTCGTTGCTCTATTTCGATGTGTAACTCTTTTACCGTTTCATACATGACTAACCTTTCAAACTACGATACTTCGCGTTCCACTCGGCAACAATACCTTTGTTGTTATCATTCGAGAAATACGAGATAGCATCATTAATATTATTACCAATAACATTTTCCGGATTAGAAGCATCGACAATGATAGAACTATTCGGAAGTTGTCGAATAATATTCATCCAAAGATAAATAGTAATCTTAGCTTTCATCTCCAGATGTTTATCATCAACAATACTAATAAACTTCTGCGGGTCACTGTCAATAAGTTCAAGAAGAACAGATTGCTTATCATCGGCAGTCATTGCCATAAATTCCGAATAATCACCTACGCTACCTGTCGATACAACAACATTGTCGATAAGTGCGCTATTTGGATTATTAATAAGCTCCGTATATTTCTTGAGAGCATTAGTGCGAAGTTTCGTCCGAGCAGCTTTGAGTGCTTTACGCTCACTATCCGAAGTAAGATAAAATTGAATATTGACGCTCTTATTAATGTCTTCAACCTTATTAGCAACTTTGCTACTTAAAAGGCAATATCTCCAACTAATATAATCGGGAATATTAACAAAAGTAACATACTTATAAAGTTCCGTTTCATCGAGTTCCTTAATCCGTTTCAGAACAATAGCTTCAAGTTCCGAACCAGTTTCATTCTTAATCTTATCAGCTTTTTTAAGTTTACCAATAAGTTCGTCGATATTACTTTTCAGAGCAGGATTACCTAAATCTAAAACGTAAGAAGTATCGAACTCTAAGCCATGAACAGGAATCTCAAGAAGAAAATCATTTAAGTATGTAGTGATTCGTTCTTGCCAAGAACTATCAATAGGAGATACACCAACAACAGTAGGAAGAAGAACTCGCATTTCCTCACTACGGCTCAGCAGTTCATTAACAGGACGAATAGCAGAACCAAGACGAAGAAAGTCAGTTTTGAAAGCATCTTTATTCCGAAGTTCAAAAGAAGAAGGATTGTTCCTCCATTCAATACGAACTGAACGATTAACTTTAATCATATTTTTAACATTTTAAGTTATTCAATCTTTTATATGTTAATGAGTAGTAATAACCTTTCGATTATTACTACTCAAATTGGGTGTTTAGTTCAGAGCTAAATCAAGCCAGAACGAAGTAGTAGGATTATCAATATTGATACCCTGCGAACCAAGAACTTCATAAGAAGCAATATCCTTCGTATCCGACAGTTGAGTACCACTTGCAAGTCCCCACGAAGCAGGCAGTTCAGCCATACCTTTATAGACACCTACTTTATACTCACGACCCTCTTCACAAACAAACTTAATATTACGCTCACCATTCGAACCCATAGTATGGTCAAGGAATACAGCACTATAAGAAGTAATAGGCAGACCTTGATACATATTACCGGCTTCACGGTCACGACGAGCACGAATACCGTGGTCGAACATATCAACAATCTTGACAGTAAGAATCTTACCATTAAACATCTTATAACGGTTAAAATACTTACCATAAGACATCATCTCACCATCGCTCTTAATCTCGTTATCACCAAGAGTTACAAAGTAATTCTTAAGACGAGCATCATAGTAGATAGCATCATTGAACATTCGTGCGAAACCTTTACCGCAATAAAGAACAAGTTCCTCAACGGTAGAATCAATACGATTGTCAAAGATACGAGTGATGATACGATCGAAACGATTAAGTGTCAGAACAGAATACGTTTCATAATTACCAACGGCCTTGAGAATATCAAGAACACCAGCACCACGAGGAATTACCTCACCAGTCTTTTCATCTTTTAAGTGGATAATACCATTCGAATCGCGGTTGTACTCCGAGAACCACAAGTCCTCTTCGAGCATCTCGCGTCGCATGATTTCCCACATCTTCATTTCGTAAGGCATCCACAGACTACGCTCACCACCAGATGCAGTATCAAAGGCAATATTAACAACCTTATTACCCATGTTACCAGCAATCTCTTTCGAGAAACGGTAGTAACCATACTGGTTGGTTGCCTTGCTGAACGACTGGTTATTCGAGCGGTTTCCGTCAGACTTGCTACCCGGAATAGTCGAAGCACCTAATGCCCAAATAGCACCACTAATGAAGTCTTTTGCAACAGCATCAGCCGAAATAGGAGCACCCGACATATTGGTAAAACGATAAACGTATCCACCAGTCGAAGTAGCAATACCCTCATTCTGAATACGCCATTGCATACCCGAAGGAGCAATAGCCGTGTGCTGATAAATAAACCAATTATCCTCCATTTCAACCTCAACAGTTCCGTAAGGCTGAATAGCAGTTTTATCAGATACCAGCTTTTTCAGACGAGAAGTAACACGCTGACGAGGAACAATTTCCCAAGTATATTGAGTATCACCACCATTCAGCTTAACTTTTGTTGTAACAGCACCCTGACCCTCAGTAAGAGTAAGAAGAGGATACTTGTCACTATCCTTACCCCAAAGATAAGTAAGATTACGATTAAGTTTAACAGGGTCAATCAAATCAAAATTCAGAAGCATATTAGCATCTGTATATTGATTCGAGTCAAATTTTACAGTTCCAATTTCACGCATTGTAAATTAGATTTTTGGTTAAATTATTATTATAAGGCAAGAACATTTGCTTTATTTAATAGGTAAAACAATTTTATCATCCTTTGAAGTTCTTTGAACCTTAGGATTACCATTGTTTTTACCAGTCTTACTTGCTAATGAACGAAGACGTTTAACTTCTTTTTTAGCAAGTTCAGCTTTAATCAGTTGGTCAACTCCACCATCAAGATTCATAATAAATCGCATAGCCAATTCAGCAGGATTAGAAAGACGATTAATCTCATCAATCTGTGCTTGACTATAAACCATTCCATTAATCTCTTGAACAGGACGAGAGAAATAATCAAATAACTCTTGACGAGAAATAAGTTTCTCACCATCAGTTGT
>ULNR01023331.1_pt1 | contig 52596 bp, 80 predicted proteins | sample 1951971 | NCBI WGS metagenome assembly ULNR01 (sample SAMEA4835582, study PRJEB28245) | human gut metagenome | biome: gut microbiome; material: fecal sample | place: Denmark | collected 2008 | reverse complement strand
CTCTTTCCACATAATAAAATCAACCTTTCAAAAATTATTATTGATGTTATATTTATTTAATTATGTTTATAATAATCTTTTTTGAAGTTTATTCCTTTGTAAATTTTTAATATCTTAGCACTTCCAAAAAGAATATCTAGTACATTAAGTTTGCTCTCGTTTGTAGTAATCCAAACACCACCAACGAAACATTGTAATTCATAATATCCATCTATTCCTTTACATATTTTGCAAAATTCTGTTTTATCGTTATATTTAACTTTAAAAGCTCCATTATAAGGAAGTCCTATTCTATTCATACAACTATGAATAGCTCTTTGTATTAAATCTTTATTACGCATTTTATCCTAAAACTCCACTCATAATTAAATCTGAAATATTTTCATCTTTAATTCTTTTATCTTTACAAGTAGCTATCAAAGCTTTTGCTTTTAAAAATGTTTTAAGTTGTTCATCACGAAGAACAATTACAAATCTTTTTTTATTAGAATAACTTTCTATTTCACGTGATATATATTCTGATGATTTTTTTCCAAGAACTTTTTCAACTAACGCATTAAAGTAAGGTTTTTCGTATTGTACAGAAGTTCCTTGCTGTAAATACCCAATACTACTATTTCTTTTTGTAGATACAAAAATTACTTCAGTCATTTTATTACTCCTTTAATTTATTTATTCACTGGTAATCGTCTATTATAATCATTGCAAATCATTCCATATTTACCATTGCAACACATCTCAAAAATTCTACTACCTAGAGCCTCATCAACAATATTTATAATTTCAGATATTGTAAATTCACTAGAAAATAAAGTTGTTTTACGATTGATATATCTTTGATTTATTATTTCGTACATTATCTTAATGTCTGCATTTGTAACATCAATTTTACTATTATCATCTTTAGCTTTTTGCTTTTTAAATAGGTCATCTATATATAAATTTTCACAAGTTCCAAGCTTTTTAATTTCTTCGCTATACTCTAAAGAATTGTTATACATAATATTTTTTAATCTGTTTATTTCTGTTAAATAACTAAAATAAATATGTGCTTGATTATACTTTTTTGCTAATTCTAAACAAATTGCAATGCAAATACTGGTTTTCATTGTTCCAGATTTGCCAACAAATGCAATGCTATCGCCTTCTTTATGGTTGTTTATAAAATCGATTGCTAGTTGTTTCATTTTTATTGCTTCTGCCCTATCATTTGGAAAACTATTCAATGTCTTTTTTCTATACTCGTTTATATTCATTCCAGTTTTTTCAAGCATAGCCCGTACTGTACGCTTAGCATAACATTTACAAGGTATTGAATAATCATATCCTTGTTCATTTTTTACTATGATATAGCCTTTATCTTGACATAATTCACATTCATAATCCTGTTTTTTATATACAAATTGAGCTGTAAAATTAAGACTTTTATTTTTTATGCCATTTAGATAATTTATTGTGCCTATACTTTTTAAACTATCGTCTTGTTTTTTCTCTAATGTTCTTTTATATGCCAATTCTTTATCGGCTTGTTTTATTCTAGCCATGTCAATTTTAGTAAGCTTCATTATTATCATCTACCCTCTAAAATCCATATTCAGCTTTTTTATCATCAGTATTATTAATTTGTTTAACCTGTTTTTTATTCTTAAATCCATATTTTTTCCAATTAGATAAAATTCCATTAAGATATGCTAAAGTAGTTCCGTGATACCTAACCATCTCTTTTATTCCTTCCAATACCCATGATTTACCATAATCATCTAATAAACTAATAAGCATATCAGCTTCAATCATGCCATTTATCGGATGAATATTATTTGAAAATGCGTATGATACTTCTTTAAAATCTTTATCACGATATCTATCTAATTTCTCTTGTTTCTTATCTGCTGTTTTTATTTTTTTCTTAACAACATCAACAACTATATTATTAATATTATTATCTATATTATTATCAATATTATTATTGGGTGAAAAATTTTCACTGGTACTGGTGAAATTTTTACACTGGGGTGATGAAATTTTTTCACTGGTACTGGTGAAATTTTTACACCAGTTAATATTAAATTTCCCATTTTTATCAATTATTTCTGGATTTATTTTATAAATATTTGGAGTTCCTACATTATCTACTTCTTTTATAAGTAATTTCTTTTCTACAAGTTTTTGTAATACCGTAATAACTGTACGTTTTGTTCCTCCAATCCATTCAGCAAGATAAGTAGTTGCACCATTAAAATCTTTTTTATTATTTTGAGAAAAGCCATAGATGATAGCAAATATTTGCAATTCATTTCCTTTTAATTGCAACTGGTTTATCATCCAGCCATATGTTATATAGTAATTATCATCTTTGACTTTCCCCATTTTCACACCTCATTTCTTAGCTCGCACTAATTAGCGGGCTTTCTAATTTATTTACATCTTCAAGTTTGCTTATATCTATAACCTCTGCTCTAACAGGAACAGTAGGTTTTTTATTTTTAGATTTTTGTTTTGCTGTTTCTTTTGATTTAGGCTCTTCCTTTGTTTGTTCCACGACATTTCCTTCATTATCAAATAATGCTACCTGCGCTCGTTTACCTTTCAAATAATCAAGTGCAGCATAAATTAAATCGTCTAATTTTTGACTACCATCTTCGCTAAGACATTTATCACCGCTATATTCGTCAGAAGGGTTCATTCTTTTTGGAGTGTTAATAATTATTGGATTATCGTCTTCACCAGTATAGAATTTTAGATGTATGCTACAGCCAATAGTATTATCTTTAGCATGATAAATAGTAACACCATAACATTCAACTTTTTTAGAAATCTCTTTTTCCGTTTCAGGTGTTAAGCCCATCATAGCTAATGCCGTTTTTTTTAAACCTGTAATAGCTGCATAAAATTCTGGAGTTGCTTTTTGTTTAAAATCTCGTTTTACGCTATCTCCATTGTCTGTAAAATCCATTCTGATTTTATCTTTGATAATCTTTACACTATTAATACAATAACGTTCTTCTGTAGACATCTTATACATCCTCTCTCAATTCCCAATTCATAGGTTTAAAATCCTGGCGATAACATCCAGCACATGTATATTTACTGTATTTAATAATTTCACATTTTTTACAGTTGCCATTTATAGCTGCACAATAATTCTTAATATGTTTTAATGAAGTTGGTATTATTTTCTTATTTTGAATTACTTCATATATATCGGACATGTGATTTATTATTTCTCGAATAATATCCTTTGCGTCATTAACAGAATCGACTTTACATATTTCAATTAATTTCCCTGTAGTTTTGCATTTTGCCACAATATCACAAACAATAGAATCATATTCATTACACCTAAAAATAGAGCTACACACATGAAATTCTTCAAAAGTTCTTAAATCCCATTTATTGCCATTTACGCATATTTCAAACCCATCTAGATTTATAAAATTTAATTTTCCATTAAAAGTGGTATGCACTATCATTTTCATTTTTATTCCTCTCTAAAAATTTTGTAAAAAAAATTACTGCGAGTTGAAGGCTTAGGAACACATTCCCATGTGCTAGTTGGCATAATATAATTACCAGTTTTTATTACATTTTCATCTGCTATATATACAGGAATACCTGTCATAGCTTCTATTTCTTGTCTAAATTCATCTGCGTCTGAATTTTGTTTAGATAAATGCAATAAATAGATTTCTTTTAAGCAAGTTAAATCATTTTTACTAAGCCATGTTTTTAAATTTTCCAAAGAAAAATGGCTTTTTACTAACCTGTTATATCTGCTCTTATCTATCTGCCCATTTTTAAGCTTTTCATCTAAGATTTCGTAACTGTGATTACATTCAATCATTAGTTGTGAAATCCTATGAACATTAAATTCAATATTATAGGTATCAGTAGCAAACATTAAAATATCTTTATTATCTCTTAAAACAAATCCCAGTGGCTCAATTGCGTCGTGGTTAGTTTTAAATGGCAATATAGTTATATCGCCAATAAAAAATACCTTTTCACTTTCGATAAAATGCACGTAGGGGCTTTTCTCCGCCCCACAGGCAATCGCTGTTCCTTTGCTGGTATAAATATCTATACCCAACCTTAAAAACTCGTGTATTGCTTTGCTGTGGTCTTTATGTTCATGTGTCAATAAAACAGCCTCTACATTATCAATCGTAGTTCCTAAGCAATGTCTGATATCTTTCATTGGTAGACCACACTCAATTAGTAGTGTGGTCTTATTATTTTCTATCTTATACAGATTTCCAGCACTTCCACTGGCATAACAAGAAATAAACATTATACTTCACTCCTATTAGAATGGTGGTTGTTCCTCATCATCTTCCTGTTCATCAAAGGCAGGTTGTTCAACTTTAACTTTTTTAGGTTCTTCTTTTCTTGCAGATTTAGTTTGTACTGTTTCTTTTGGCTTAGCTTCAATTTTATTTATTTTTTCTAATACCTCTGATTTTGGTTCTTGTTTTGGCATTTCCAGTGTCTTAGACGCCATTTTTTCCTTTATTTCCTGTACAGGTTTTGCTTCTTCTGTAATATCTTTTTCGTGTGTATCATAAATTTCTTCTTGTGTTTGTAATCCCATACTTAACTCTGGAGCAGTAGTACGAATAAGCCATGCAGCAGCTCTATATCTAAGCATTAAATCTGGTATTGTCTGCCATTTACTACCTTTTTTAGCAAACCAGCCTTCTGCTTTTGCTAAACCAATCGTAACAAGTGGACCTCCAATTTTATCTCCAGTTGCAATTTCAGTTGTGTAAGCTATACAACCGTAGTCATCTGTATTTTTATCTCCTACATATTTATATTTTATGCTTGTATATTTTCCGCATTGATTGAATACAGAAATAAGAAATTTACTGCTCCAAGATGGATTACCATATACTACATATAAGTTTTGCATTACCATAAGTGGGTCAGCTTTTAATCTTTGTGCCATATTAATAGCTATAGCACAATTACCTACATTTTTTCTAAAACTTTCTGGAATTAATGTTGTTTCGGAAAACATTTTTGCCATATTCCAAAGAAGCTGGTAGCTATCCTTGGAAGTAAATCCAGGCATTGTATTTTGTTCTTTTAGCATTATTGTGTTTGTCATTTTGAATATCTCCTTTTAAAATCTTTTTAGTATTGGTTCTTTAATTCTCAAAAAATCATGATGAGCAACAATAAGATTAAACATTTGGCTATTATTAGTTTTTAATATCTCACTTACACACTCCGCATTATCTATCCACATTGGGACATCTAATTTATAATGCTGTGCTAAAGTATTACAAATATCTAAACCAATAATGATTTTTTCTCCATTTGACATACTCTTACCATATGTTGAACCTTGTTGTGTCATAGCTTCACAAGTATCATCAATTAACCCATTTACTTGCTGAGTAAATAACTTAAATCTAGTTATTTTAAACTTGCTATTAATTTTATCTGTTAACATATTTACTTTATTTTTAGTAAAAATTTGAGCAAGATTTAATTTAAATTCTAAATTATTAAATTCTTCACCTAATCGTTTTTGTTCTGCTTTTAAATCATCAATACGATTTTTAAATACAGATAATTGATTTATTTTAGCTAATTTTTCTGTTCTTACATTAATGTCTAAATCAATTTGTTCAATCTCCGATTGATATTGTTTTAAAGAATTAGCACAATTATCTTGAACCGAGATAAGTTCTTTCTTTAGATTTACTTTTTCTCGATATAGATTGCGATATTCTTCATTTTCTGAATAACCATATTCTGTATCAGCAACATTCTTTTGTTTATCTATAATTTGTAAATTTAATTTCTGGATATTTTGAGATGACAATGTAATAACTGATTCTATTGAAATTATCGTAGCTTCTATCTCATTTAATTCATTTTCTAGATTTTGTTTCTTATTCGCTAAGCTTGTACCTGTTTCTGTACAAGCTCTTAAATTATCTGCTTTAGTTTTATTAAATTTTTCTATTGCTTCATTAATTTTTTCTTGCGGTAATATTTGCCCACAAGTAGGACAAATATTATCACCATTAAATACCTTCTTTTTTTCCACCTTCCAAGCATTTCGGCAATCTTCTATTTGTTTAGAAATACTTGCTATTTTATTATTAAGTATTTCTCGCTCACTTATTTTATTATTTAGTTGCTGTCTTTCTTTCTGTAATTCTATTTCTTCAGTAGATTTTTGTTTTTGTAATTCTAATACATCAGCATTATTAGTTGCGTCATAGTGCTGTTTTATTTGTTCAATCTTTGTATCAATTTTAGCAATTTGTCTTTCAATGTGGGCTACTGCATAACCGCCTTTTAATGTAGTTAATTTATTTTCAAGAATATTTTTCTTTTTTCGGAAATCCTTCAACTCAATTTCAATGATTTCCTGATTTAATTCTTCATTGAAATCATCCAACATTTTTTGATTCTCATCGACTCGTGTAGGAATTTTATTGAGTTGACTATTTAATTTAGTTTTACGCTGGGTAATTAATGTTATAAAATCATTGACATTTTTACCTTCTAACATAGACGGTAAATCTTTTAATCGCTCATCCGAATTTATTACATCCATATCTGTAATATCGCCACAAACTTCAAGCAATAATTCACGTTGCTTTTTCCATGGCATATTACAAAAATAAGTGGCACTAGATAACATTTTTAAAACTTCAATAGAGCCGATATGTTGTTCAATGTAAGCGTTATAATCCTTTTGACTTCTTGCTACATCATCAACAAAATAAGATGTAGTATGTCCGTCGAACTCTGCTACAGGCTTACCATGATTTTTAGTCCATTTTTCTTGGTATATCTTAGATAGTGTTACCTGTGTGCCATTATCTAGTTCTAAAGTAGCTGCTACTTTATGTTCTATACCATTATCTAATTGAGGATTGCCTGTATTATCTTTTAATTTAATATCGTCATCAATCTTTTTATCGGTGCTAGATTTACCTACTAGCACCCAAAAATAAGCGTCTACTAATGTAGTTTTACCTACACCATTTTTGCCAAAAATGCTTTTATCTTCACCATTTGGCTCAAATATAAAATCCTTAATTGCTTTAAAATTATTTAACTCCAGTTTTATTAATTTCATTAGTTCTTACTCCTATTTTTAAAATGCTGTTTTGGTATTCCACTAATCCAGATAGTAAAAATTTTAATGAAGCTGTCGGAAGTTTTATTTTTCCCTGTAATTGTCTATCCTTATTGAAAATTGATACTCTTACCACGTTAGTTCCTTCTTTCTAAACCAAACGTTAGGTTAGTTACTTGTATATATTTTTTGAATGGCTTTTCTAAGTTTTCCAATGGATATAAAAATACATCCATTTCAAAAACAAATGTTTTTATCTTAAACTTAAAATGTGTAGTACCTTCTTTTAAAGGGAATACATCTTTACTTGTCAAAAATTGTTTTAACCCATATTCATAAACAATTTTTGACATAAATTTAATAGCGTGCATTTTTTTATTAACAAAATCCCTTGTTAATATGCGTACACATTTTTCAAGATTATCCGTAAAATCTTTATCACTCATAATATTGTTTATTAACAAATTAAATTCATCGTTTTTAGCATAGTTATGATACAAAAAAATCATCCTTTCAAAAATTTTATTAATGTGGTATAATACAGTTACTTTCAAAAATTTAAATTGATGTTATCCAAAAAATCCGTGCTGTTCCCGTCAGTGCGGATTTTTTTTATTTGTCTAAATAACCTAATTCCTACACAAGCACCAGATAGCAACTGTATTTGTTTCATACAGTCTAAAAAGTCGTTTACCTCTTTTTGGTCGATTACATCATCGCAAGCGATGATATCCAATTTACTTAAGACATCAATTACATTTTTTACGCACACTCGTAATTGTAATGTTCGTGATGAAATGCCTTTCATATTTATAGCTGGTAAGGCTAGTTCTTTACCTGTTTTTGTTTGTCTTAAATACTCATATCCTAACTCTGGATTTACATATACTTTAGTCATTTTAGCTACAATATCATCAGGAATATTTTTTTGACCTGACTCATAATAATTTAGTTGACGCTCACATATATTTAATAAGCTTGAAGCATTTTTGACAGATAATCCTGTTTCTAATCGTGCAAAATAACACATCTTTGCGAAATCTTTATTCATATTATTAAACCTCTATTTCATGCGATAATATATTTAGAAATATTTTTAATAGTTATTTTTCAATAATTCTTCTACTAAATCCCTTGAATGTTTTTTTACTAACCATCTTATAAACATAACTCTATTTATTTTATAATTATTATTTATCCGCATACACGGAAAATCACATAATCCCTTACGTGTAAGTAATATTAAATTTTCAAAAAGATTAGTAGGCAATCCAAAAAAATTTGACGCTTCTTCTACTGTTAAAAGCATTTTAGGTGTTGAAATTAACTTCATATATAAATCGTCCATAAAAATCATCTTCCTTTATCGTTCTTTTCTTTTACGTCCTCTACGGGTCGTATTTTCTTTTATCTTCTCTAATAAATATGATGTTTTAAAATCTGTTACACCGTCTGATTTATCTTCTAACCACTTTTCTAATTTAGGTCTATTAATTTTTAAATGTGAACCTATCCAACAACAAGGTAAATCGTATTGACCGTTCTTTGTTAATGCTCCTGCTACTCTAAAAAATTGAGCAGACAATCCAAACAATTCAGTAGCCTCATCTGGAGTTAAAAGAATTTTTCGCCAAATTGGTATATTTACTTCTAATTCCATAATTAACCCACATCCTCATATTCTCTATAAAAACAAATTCCTTTATATACCCATGAACCAAGCTTCCTAGCGAAAGTTATAAATGCTGGCTCCCATTTTCCCGTTTTAGGATTAATTTCATGTGTATATGGTTCCCCACATTGCAAATACATTGCGTCATAAGCTACTGGAAAAATACAATCCCTAAACTCTTCAACAATCTGTTCGTCTACTATATCACCCACTCTAGCCCATGAAGAAAAACTTTGGTGTGTCTCATCATATTCTTTTTTGGTTAAATATCTAGGTTTAAAATTTGTTTTATCTTTAATATTACTTTTTACAAGTTCTTTCTTTTCTTCAAAAAATTCTTTTACTATATTTTTATCTTCGTCTATTACTGTTATCTTTTCTCCTGCATGGTATTTTGCATAAGATTGCCCTAACTCTAAAGCTGACTGCAATCCTACAGTTTGGATACCAAATGCACTATCATCACCAATGTAAATTCGGTATTCTTTATTTTCTACACGTAAATCTTTATCCATACCTTTTGTATCTAACTGATACATCTTATTCTTTTTAACTGGTGTAAAAATTTCAGCTTCTACTTCTGTTGGTTCAAAAGTTAATTCATAAATATTTTCAAAAACCACTGTATCAACATAATTTATATTTTTAGTTGTTTTTGTATATCTTCTAGCATATTTCAAAGCATCTTCAAAAGTAGAAAATATTCTTCTTTTTGTTACTGTATCACCAATTTTTCTATCAAAGCACTTTCTGTTAACTTCATAATAAATAGTATAAATAGCCTTCATTTTTCTTAATCCTTTCTTTTTGATGTTTTATTTTGGTTGCCACCCAATTTATTTTGGCTATAAGTTACATCTTGTTTCTTTTAAAGAAAGTTTTAAACTAAAAAAATATCTCATCAATAGTTTTTCTAAAAAATATAGATATTTTTTTTGCTTCATTTAAAGAAAAACTAACATCACCATTTTCTTTCTTCCAATATGAAGATGGAGACTTTAACTCTAGTAGTTCCGCCATATGCTTTATGGTAACGTTTTGTTCTTTACGCATATTTTTAAGCTTTTTAAACAATATTTACACCACCTATAAATTTTCTTTTAATGAAACTTTATGCTTTTATTATATATTTCATTTAAGGAAAAGTCAACACTTTTTTTCATAAAAAGAAAATAATTTTATTTCTCTCAAAGAAAATAGTATAATAAACACTATTAGGAGGTGTATTATGAATAGAATAAAACAATTACGAAAAGAAAAGGGCTTAAATCAAAGAGAACTTAGTATATTGCTTAATATTAACGTTCCTACTGTTTCAAAATATGAGTCTGATGATGTTGATATAAGTGCGAGTAAATTAAAAGTACTATCTGATATTTTTAATACGTCTATTGATTATATTTTATGTAATGATAAAAACTTTTCTTATAATAAACAAAATAATACTGACTATAAATTAACAAATGAAGAGCAAATTATATTACACAAATTAAGAGCTTTACCTGAAAATAGAAGAATAAAAATTGAAGCACGTATTGAAGCTGAATACGATATTGTTATGGAAAATGAACAAGAATCTAGACAAAAAGCATAGCTAATATGCTTGAAAGAAATTTCAAGTTGTTAAGTAAAAAAAATAATTTTTAGGAGATGTTTTTTATGAAAAAAATATTAATTACTTTATTAACCTTTATGACTATTATTGTCTTTACTGCTTGTGGTTCCGATAATCAAGAAAAATCATCCTCCAGTTCTTCAATGGTATCTTCATCAACATCTAGTAAAGTATCTAGCTCAGATACTGAACAAACAATTAATACAAATTTACCAATACCTGAACAGATTGATGAACATATAAAAAAAATAATTGATAAAAACGACTATATAAATGTTGAAGTTAATGAGCATATGGGTAGGAATGATGGTACTAAAATGGTATTAGTATATGTAAAAGCTCATGGGTATAAAACATATAAATCTGCACTAATAAATGCAACTAAAGTTTTTAAAGAATTATATACGTCTCAATTACCTATTGGCGAAGTTTGTATTTTCTTTAAAGGTGATTTTACTGATAAATATGGAAATCAGTCTGAACAAACAGCCATAAAAATAATTATGGACCTTAATACAGCACAAAATATTAATTGGCAAAATTTCGACTGGAGAAACTTACCATCTATAACTAATAGTATATATGTGCATCCTGGTATTGATAAAAACGAATAACAAAAATAAAAAAGCCACCATGATTTAAAATCACAGTGGCTTTAATCTTATTTAGTATTCTCTGCTGATTTTAATGGAACAATAACCAGTTTTTTACCTAATGGTGTAAGTAGTTTTACGAGTGTATCTGTATTAGGACTGGATTTACCTTTTTCAATACGAGCAATAACAGGCTGTTTTACTCCGCTAAGCTCTTCCAGCTTTTTTTGACTTATTCCTTGTTCCTCTCTAGTTTTTATTAATTCATTAATTATTGCTATACGTAAATTACTTATTTTAATATCATTCATGTTATTCACCTTCTATTGGAACACTATCAATATAACTACTATCTGGACATAAATCGATTTTATTGCTCCATACTTTTTCACTATCTATATTAGGGTCTTTATCCCATGAAATAGAATGTGTACTATCTACATATACACGCTTAAATACGTTGTAATCTTTCAATATTGCAAATACAGTATTGTCTTTTATAAATGTCTTACAATCCATCAAACGCTTTTCCCCGTTATTAAAAGTAATTACAAGTGTATAATTTTCATTAGCTTTAACATCTATGATTTTTTTTCTTCCAGAAGCATAGTATTTAGCCATTGCTTCATCGAGTCCTAAGGATAAATAATAATTTACATCTTTTTTCATATTAAATCACCTCATGATTTAAAGAATAGAGCCATTATTTTAATGGCTCTATTGAAAACAACTCTTGATTTTTTTCAGCTAATTCCCAGTTTTCTTTTAACTCTTCCTGATGAAAAGCTGCCCAACCTAAAAGCATTTTTAATTGTTTACTAGGAATTGCACCTTCTAAAACTTCTAATTCATTAATTAAAATGATAACCTCATCTCCACCATATGTAGCGTGAAAATGTGGTGGTCTGTGTTCTCTCCAATTAATAAAAATTTTAATACCTCTAAACATACATATTGTAGGCATTTCCTCATCTCCTTTACACATTCATTATAACTAAAAAGTTATTAATAGTCAATAACTTTTTAGTTATAATTTAATAGATATAATTATTGAAAGGTCATGATATTTATGAAAAAACGAAAAGATGGACGATATCAATCTTCCGTTATGCTTACGGACCCATTGACGAATGAAAAACGCCGTGTATATGTATATGGTTATACAGAAGAAGAAGTACAACGAGAATTAAATCGTGTTAAATTAGATAATGGCAAAGAAATATTAATGCCTACATTCAAAGAATGGGCTGATGAATGGTTAAAAATAAAATCTGATGATGTATCTCCAACAACTATAAACAGCTACAAAGATAGTCTTAGATTGCATATATCCCCTACATTAGATAAATATAAACTAAAAGATATCACTCCGTCATTAGTACGTACCGTATTAAGAAATATTCCAACACAACGAACAAAAGAATACTGCTATATCATCATTAATGCAATTTTACAGCAAGCATTACGAGAGGATTTAATAAATAAAAATCCTTGCATAAATGTAAAAAAGCCTAAAGCAAAAGCAAGGGAAGCTACTATCATATCTGAAGATGAATTTAAACAACTTATAAATGCTACCTCTAATTTGCAACTAAAAGCTATACTTTGGATTGCCTATGATACAGGTATGCGACGTTCTGAAATAGCAGCTCTTCGCTGGCAGGATATAGATTTTAAAACCAATACAATGCACATACATCATGCGATTAAAACAAATAGACATGCTCCACTATCATCTCGATTCTCATTAGGTGAACCTAAAACAGATTATGGTATACGAGATATCCCATTAACTAATATCGTTAAATCTGTTTTAAATAAACATAGAGAACAACAAAAAGAACTATTTAAAAATAACAGTCGTATTTTAACCAATAAAGATTTTGTTTTTACTTCAAATTTTAGAGGACGTTTTGGCGATTTTATTCAGCCGGATAATATAACACATGAGTTTGTGAAATTAAAACGAAAAGCCGGCATAAAATCGGATATAACCTTTAAATCATTTCGTCACACCTGCTTGACTTCTTTAGCGGAAGCCAATATCCCGGCTAAAGCAATTCAAGCACAAGCTGGTCATGCAAATGCTTCTTTTACGCTTAATAGATATGTACACAAAACCGAACAGATGAAACAGACTATAGCTGATTTTCTTAATAATCGTATTCAAAAATGACATCATATTTGACATCATGCTGACATCATGTTGTGAAATATATAGCTAAATATAATACCTTATATAACATTATTTTTCTCCGAAAAAAAACACATTTTAATAATATTATGATGTCAAAGGCTTTATTTTATGTATAAAATTGTTATGCTTTAACTCTTAATCAGCAGGTTCCGGGTTCGAGTCCCGGGTGGGTCACCATATGATTTAACACACGAACATTTAGCATTTATTAAAAATAAATTAGTTTTATTTTTCTATATACCTAAATTTTGAAATAACAGCAGCTATCCTTGATAGTTGCTTTTTTTATAAATAAATCCCCTATTACTTGAATTTTTTTCTTCATAATAATAGGGGATTTATTTATCCAATTTTTATTATTATTCTATGTTCATCATACGTTCAACCCTTTTAGGATCTTTCTTTAAAATTTTGGCGAATTCTTTTATTATTTCCCATTCTTTTTCAGTTGCTCTTAACTGTCTTTGTTTTCTTACTTCTCCCGCTGTTAAAGGGCGACCTGCGCCCTCTCTTTTTCCTCCCCATTTTGCTTTATCCGTCATATAATCACCTTCTAACAAAAAATAATACTAACCAAATAATAGCAACAATAAGAATAAGCCAATCTAAAATACCATTAGACGTATTAACATCTTTTATTGCTACCACCACAAGAATAAACATTAAAATATCTAAAGTTTTCATAGTGTTTTTAATATGCTATAATTGTGGTAGAGGGAAAACCCTCTACCATGTTAAAAATCGTTGGCTTAATCGAAAAGCTCTTTGAGCGTCTTAACAATTTCCAGGATTGCTAAGATTATGCCAACGATTTTTGCTATTTTATCTAGCATATTTTTTTCCTCCTTTTCTCAATTTCTATATTTATTATATCATTTATTTTTGATTTTGTCAATACGTTTTCAAAATAATATAAAAAAATAAGCCCTATTATTAGCATTTTATCTAAATAATAGGGCTATTATATTTTTATAAAGAAAACTAAAATCTACATTGTAAACCTATCGTGGCTGTATCTTCATCTATATATAGCCATGTTTTGTTTTTAGATATATACATACCTAAACCATCAGAATTAACACCTACACCAATAATATAATCATCTTCATTATTCAGCTGGTTGTTTTCGTATTTGCTCAATAATTCCTGTGCATTCATCAATGATTGCATCAAAGTGTTTACTTGCTCCTGTAGCTGTATCGATTGAGTTTGCAAGATTTCCGACTGTTTCTGCAATGCCTGTACTTGTGTCTGCGATATCTGAAGCTGTGTCTGCAATGTCTGATTTTGCGTCTTGAGCGTTGCTAAGTTCTGTTCTAACGTCGTTAATTGAGACTCCGTTACTAGATACGTTTTCTCTTCCGCCGAACATGAAACCGATGAACAAACACAGAAGAATAATACCGCCAAAAATAACAATTTTTTTAGCATTTTTCCGTAAGAATTCCCATAATTCATACATAAATATATCCTTTAAACATCTATTTCTGTAACAATAGCTTTATGTCTGTTCTGTACAGTAATATCATCAAAATAGACTGTATTATTTCCTTGCATAAAAGCAAAACGATTAAAAGTATTTTTTAAGCTTTCATTTGGGCAGTTAGATTGTATAAAAATTTCTTGAATACGTTTTTTGTCTAATTCAGCCAATTGATTTCTTGAATATACTAAAATTTTCATAGTTATATCTCCTTTAAACGATTTAATGCAATATTATAATATACTTCCGTTTTTTCTATTCCAATAAAATTACGATTCTGTTTTTTAGCTGCTACTGCAGTAGTACCACTGCCTACAAATGGGTCTAAAATTATACCTCCTTCAGGAGTTATTTTTACAAGTTCTTCCATCAAAGCCGTTGGTTTACCTGTTAAATGAAATTTATCCTTTTGCATTACCTGGTATCGTAAACAGCCAGCATAAGGACCAGCATGGACTGCTTTTTTACATTTTCCCTTAGTTCCCCAAACTATATACTCGCATTGATGCCTAAAATAGCCTTTATGTGGGGCTCTAGCACATAATCCTTTATCCCATGCTACAACACCACGCCAAATTAAATCCGCCATTTGTACTGCATCTGTTGCTGTTGGTAATTGTCGCCAATCGCTAAACATTAAAAAATAACCATTATCTTTTAAAATTCGATGGCATTCACCAATCCATAATACACACCAATGTAACCAGGAACGGCTGTCTTTCGTATCACCTACAAAATCTGGTCTGTGTACTACTTTATTTTTTGCATATTTTATTGATGGTAATGCACTTTTTTCTCCTGTAGTTTTCCCACCACTAGCATATGGTGGATCTGTAATGACAGCATCCACACTGTTATCTGGTATTTGTCTTAATACTTCTAAACTATCACCTAAAATTATTTTATTTAAAAATTTATCCATAAAAAGACCTCCATTTGTTAGCTTTATAATTAATAAAAATTAACAATTATATGGAGGACTTTTATTAAATACTAAATAAAAATTATCTATTCTATTATTCATAGTAAATGTTACAATCAAGCTTCATATCGCCTATTTGTTCACAATCTGTATATTGCCAAATACGACATATACGATTAGGATTTTCCACAGCAAAGCTATTTTCTGAATAACCATATTGGGCTGACCAAATAGGAACATCTTTTGGTAATGGTTCAAGGTCTATAACATTAATAAGCCAATTATAAGAACTATATAAACCCACATAATTATATCCAATTTCACGCATTGTATGAATAAAGTTTGCTATTGGATAAACTACGTTATTTATACCTTCAAGCATAGAATTATCTTCGGCATCATACCAAATTCCTAATGCTGGATTTTCCCCACGAATATATGTTTTAAGCCATTGGTCTACTGTATAAGCTTCACGTCTTGCCTCATCTATAGAACTTGCATGAGCATAATAATATACACCATATTTTAAACCGTAATTTACAGCATTATTAACATGTTCAAAAAACATTTCATCAAGTGTTGTCCCTTCTCCAAGTTTAATTATTACACCCTCAATACCAGCATTTTTTACTGCTTCCCAATCAATATTTTCTTGCCAAGCTGAAATATCTATTACTTTCATTATGCATACACTCCTTTTATCAAACTAATCTAATTCGACCAGTTTGTTTAATTTAACTAAAAATAAACTAATTTTTAGCTTAAATCTACCAATAGTCTACCGATTACCTTCCAATTAAATCCCTTAATAGTGCGGGTTATAGGTTTTTACCTTCTAATAACCTTCCAATAATCTACCGATTAGCAACCAATTATTTAACCACATCGAAATCGACACTATTAAAACCCATCAAATTCGATGGGTTTTACAAAAACAACTATTTTTGCAACATATTATGCATACACATTACAAAAAGTGCCTATTTTGTAATATCTTTATTTGTAGAATTATTAACTCGTACCAGTCCACCCAGATAACCCAACAAGCCAGCACTTATTGTTGTAGATAGTTCTGCATTACCATAAAAAATAGCCGTTATTAAAGCTATTACAAGCCCTATAACGACTACTAGATTTACTATATCCAATTTTTCATATTGCATTTTATCCCTCCTCTTTTCTTTGAGGCAACTGAATTGTTTTATTATATAATCCTGTTATTGCACCATTACCACCTAGAGCCTTATAAGTATTGTACATATCTGTTAGGTTTTCTAATGCCCAAATTGGTAAGAAGCCTTCTTTTTCTGCGTTGTGACAAATATTTATTATTTCCACTCGCAGAAGTCCTCTTATTGCTCCATCTATATTTTGTGCTTTTTTATCTTTTTCTTCCTGCTCTTTTTTATATTCCTTATATAAGTTATATGCAAATTTTACAATACCAGCTTGTACAACCAATATTATTAAATTAACCCAATCACTTTCTAAAAAATTATTCATGTGCTACCTCCTTTGATAAACTCCTATAGAGGAGTTGATTTATTTTGAATAATAAAAGATTAAAATTACCTAATGGGTTTGGTAGTATTACCAAGAAAAGTGGTCGACGTAGACGTCCCTATGAAATAAGAAAATTCATTGATGGACGTCAAAAGGTTATAGGTTATGAAACAACCTATGAAAGTGCGTTAGCTTTTTTATGTGAATATAATAAAAATCCCTTACTTTATTCTCCATCTGAAATTATTTTTGATGAACTATTCTGCTTGGTAAAAGCTTATTTATATCCACGTATTAAAGAACGTACACAATCTAGCTATAATTGTGCTTATAAACATCTAAATCGTTTATACGATAAACAGTTTGCTAAAATTCGTATTGGTGATTTACAATCTGCAATACGTGATATACATGATAATGGTGTTGGATATAGCACACAAAAGAAAGCTAGACAGGTTCTTCATCACATGTATAGCTATGCCGTAAAATACGAAATAATTCCACCAGAAAAAGATATTAGTCGATATGTTGATATAGACAAAGATAAAAAAGTTTATAAAAAAACAATCTTTAATACTAGACAAATTTATAAACTTTTTAGAGCATCTAATAACAGATATGCCAAAATGATATTAATGCATATGATGTTAGGAACTCGCCCCAGTGAATTTCTAGCCATAGAAAAAACTGATGTAAAACTTAGACAACGTTATTTAATAATTCGAGAAAGCAAAACAGAGGCTGGTAGAAATAGAATTATTCCATTGCATAAACAAACGTTACCTTTTTGGTTAGAATTTTTAGCAGAAAATAATAAATTTATAGCTTGTGATGAACATGGCATACATTTGAATTACAGCAGATTTAGAACAAAATTTGATAAAACACTAATTGAATTAAATATTAAATATCACACACCTCATGAGTGTCGACATACTTTAGCTAGTTTATTGAATAATGTCGGTGCTAATATAACAGCAAGCAAACGTATTTTAGGTCATGCCAGCAATGACATAACCGAAAAACACTATACACATAAGGACCTGCATCAGTTAAAAAAAGCTATGGATTTAATAGTTTTTAAATATTAAATTTTGGCACTAATACGGCGTTAATGTTAATCTATATAAATTGCTATATTCCTTTATTTTCTAAGGTGGAACATGGCACAAATAAGGTAATATAATTTTTGACATAATAAAAGCACCCTCTAAGCCTTATTATTATTAGCTTCTTGGGTGCTTTTTGCTTTTTCTGCTAACACTTTCTTTTCTGTTTCTATAAGTTCTTTTCGTTTGTAATCTGGACACTTTGAATTAGTGCAAAAGCCTTCTGTATCAAGTTTTCTTCCGCAAAATGTACAAAATTTAAGCATTTGTCAATTCCTCCAATTTTTTTGCATATTCATCTAATATATTTTGTCTTTCCTGTTGCAATTCACGAACATATTCATCATCATTGTTATTTTTGGCAATCTGTATTGCCTCATCAATTGCTTTAACCTTAGCTTCATATTCTGCTTTAAGAGCATTTGCTTGCTCCTCTAATGTAATAACTCTAGCAGGTGCAGAAATAGGTTTTCCAGTAATACTATCCCTTATATATCCTGTATCATTATCACCATCTCCACAATTACCAGTATAGTAATTCCAATCTTCATCAGATACTTCAATATATCCTTCATTTTTCAATTTTTCTACACCTCCCCAATCATCAGCTAAAATCAAAGGAACAGCAGATATTTTTTTACCTTCTTCATCAAATTTTATTAAATACATAAAATCAACCTTTCTTCTATAAATCTTCATTTTTTACATCAGATATATTTATAAACTCATTTTTTCAACTCCTTTAACAATGGGGAAAAGCAGTAGGAACTAATATTTCAGTAGTTAATTTTCCTATTGCTTTTGCTTCTACCCCATACGTGGGTTATTTAACAAGAACAGCTTCTGGCAACAGCGGTAATAATACTGTTATTGTAAGAAATATAACAAAAACTCAATTATACGGAGAATTTGCTTATGGTGGCTCAGATAAAGGTGTATATTGGCTAGTAATAGGGAAATAATTATGTTAAATTTTAATTTCCTATTGCTATATATCCTAAATGTACTCGTTGGATATTACTAGCCCATTCTTCAAATTTTACAGTACAATTAGTCAATGTTTTAGAATAAACCCAAACTACACAAGCACCCCAATTACCATATAAGACAGGTAATACGATAAAACAATTTTTTAAAAAAGTAGTGGGAAAATTAAAAGTTTTAGATAATGATGGGCTTATATCATAATCTGAATTAGTATCATTTCCCCATTGTAGAATTAGACCATTACTAAATTTAACCCAACCATTTTGTGTTAAGCTACCACCAACAATACCACCAAGTGTACCATCATTTTTAAATTGATTAATGAGGTTTCGGACAAAGGCGGTAGTGGCAATTTTGGTACTGTTGTCCGAAGTACCTTGCGTCGGTGCTGTAGGGCTTCCTGTAAGTGCGGGGCTTGCTTTCGGGGCTAAGGTGGACAGGTCTATACTACACTGAGATATCGTCCCAGCGTTCAAATAAACTGGTTTATTTGCGCTTCCGACGGTGCTTCCGCTTGCCGCCGGTGAACCTGCATTTAAATAAATAGGCTTTACGCCACTACCTACTGTTCCCGTTCCCAATTTACTTGCTGTAGTGGCGTTGGAGATTGTTCCGCCTGTATGTGCCAAAGTCCTCCACGCACTCCATTTATCAATGCTACTGTCTCTGGCATTTCTATAATACATATTAGCAGGCGTAGCATCACCGCCACTCCATTCCGTCACAATTTGTATTGCGCCAGCTCCTCTAATAGATAAGCAATTACCATAAGCACACGGGAAACCATTATTATAAACTTTACTCCATGTCATGCCGACAGGTAATGCGCTGGCAAGTGTATTTCCTGTTATGGCTTTTTCCGTAACTACATTTGCATTAGTGGCATTGGCAACATTATTTACAGTTACCGTGCTTGTGGTGCCGTTACCTTTAGTTACTGTAAGCGTGGCATTGCTTCCCGTAACTCCTTTTATATAAGTTGTATCTATCTGTTGTCCACGACTGTCCTGCGTTGCTTTAGTGGCACTTGTCGCACTGGAAGCAGAAGGAACTGCTTTCCACGTTCCATCTCCTGCTAAAAAGTGGCTTGCATTACCATCTCGTTTTGGTGCAAGCCCGTTTGCTGTGGTGGATACAACCGCGGTGCTTGCTTTTGCGTTCCATGTGTTTTTTTCAGTATCAGATACAAAACGATGTGTAGCATCTTGAGCAATCATACTTGCAGGATGTGAGCTTGGATGTACATAGTTATTAGCTCCCATTGCAATACCATCTAATTTTTTCTTTAGCTCTGGGGTCATGTAACCTTTCAAACTATCTGTAACCTCTCGCCAATCTTGAGTGCTTACTACGTTTTGCAATGTATCAAGCCATTGCTTTAATAATTTATCATTAGATAAAATTACACTAAAAATCAAATTCATTGTAGAATAAAGCACTGGGTCCTTTGAAATAAGTTGCGGAATTTCTAAAAAGAAATCATTACTACTAGGTATTGATTCATCTGGTCTTTTAAACCCATTTATCTCACTTGGCATTAATAACCCAAATTCTTTTTTTAATTCTTCACTATTCATCTAACCACCTCAAAACTCTACAGTCCATTTAAATATTGCTCCACTTTCTGCGTCTATGCCTTTGCTTGTCAAAAGTCGCATTTTAGCAGCAGTGCGTTCCTCTTCATCTATCAGAGCAACTTCATTTATATTTCCTGTATAATCTCCGGCTTCGATTTCAGCTTCAAATTGTACGCTTGTTTCTACAGGATAAGTTACAGAAGTAATATCTTTAGTTAAAACAACATTATTAAGTGAACCATTGTCTGTTGGTGGTGCAGGATTTCCTTGCTCGTCTGTTTCCCCTGCTATACCAAAAGCCATTTTTACAATTTTACTTATTCTCCCTGTTGTTCCTATAGCTTGTGCAAATGCCGCTCTGTAATCAGTCGTAGTTTTCTTATTGGACTGCAAGAAGGTATCTGTATTAAAATCTGCCAGCGGTGCCGGTTCACCGTTTATTGCCAATGTTTGTTTCGGATTAATATTTTGTGTATCGCTCATAATTTTTCAAACGTTCCTTTCTTCATGTTTCCATTTTTATCTATACTGTAGCAGGTACATAAATTTTCCATCTGTGTATTTTGCAAGGTGTAATCGCCGCTCCATGCGTGGCTGCCGTCCCAACAAAAAGAGCCGTCCCATAGGTTTTTTGCGTTCCCTGTGGTTCGGCTCTGTGTAGCATTAATTTTTCCTGTGTTTAATGCCTTGTTTTCAATGTTTTGTTTAAAGTCTATATCTACATAATAAATACTGCCTGCTTTATGGCTTGTTAAAAGTCTGTGCTTAGATGTTATTTTATACGTTATATCTGCGCTTTGTCCTGTCTTAAAGGTCTGTGCAGAATTAACTTTAGTTAAAATGTCTATAACATGGGACTGCCTTTCTTTGTATTTTGCATTCGGTTTTAAGCCACTCCAGTCGATACTGCCGTCCCAGCACCAGACACCGTCCCAATAAGTTTTTTCTGCCGTGCCCAAATTCCAGAAATTATGGTTGGCGTTTACATATTGGGTAATGTTTGCTTTATGGCTTGTTAAAATTTTACTCAATATATAAAAAACAGTTTTAAATCCTAAATGTGCCGGTTTATATAGTTCTATAGCCGCTCTTAAATCCCCTAAAGATATAAGCCCGTCTATATTAAAAAACACTTCAAACCAGTATTCCGAATTGTGTTCTATTATCTGCGCTGATTTATCCGAAATAAATTTATTTGCTAAATCGGTCATGAATTTAATTGTAGATGCATCATGCGCATTTAATAAAATTTTTATGCGTGTACGGCGCGTCTGATAATCGTCATTTGATTTCGGAATAATATTTAAAAATTCCTCGAAATAATCAAGTCCCCATGTTGCCGTATCTATAAATAACTGGTCCAATAAATCATTTAATATTAAGCGTATGTTTTCATGTTCTCGGCTTTCTGCTGTGTTTACAGTATAAAATTTGTAATCTTTTTGTAGTTTATACGGCAAATATCGCAATATATCTATTTTACTTTTCCGAAGCCAGATATCATCACTCAATCAAATTCACCTGCCCTACAGTCGGAAGCTGTTCATCGGTAAGCGCAATATTTTCTGTCTGATTATTCAGCGTCAAATCGCTATAATCTTGTACGCCTGTCGCTGTTTTTTCCAATATAACTTTGCCGACCTGTGCATAAGATACGTATTCACTTTTAAATGCAGTTGTTTTAAAAAAATCATTTACAGCATTTTTAATGCCATCGATATTGCCGCTACCTTTCGTTACTTTTAAACTTATATCTATATTCAGCGGTTTCGGGCTGACCACAGTTACGGTCGCACCTATCGGTCTTTGCTCATCAATGTAGTTTTGTACTTTTGCAATCAAATCTTCGCTTGCTATTTCATTTTCAGCATCCGTTATTATTACTTTTACGGTGCCGTTACCGTTCCAAAGCGGCAAGACTTTAACTCCGCCTACGCCGTCAACATTTGTTGCCCATATAATGTAATGGTTTTTATTTCCACTTGTTGCCGGTTGTCTAACTTTAAATAACAGACGTTCCAAAAGTTCGGCATCTGTTTCCTCATCGAAGCCATCATAAGCCGGTTTGTTATTCGTAACGGCGGATACTCCGTAAATACTCACGGGGATTTTCGTTATCGTCTCAGCATCTACATTACAAGAAGTACCTACATCTTGAGATTGTGCCTTTATATCTACTGTTCCTGTAGATTCTATTTTTTTAGTTTCTACTGTAATAAAATTTTTTCCATCATTGGTACTAAATAATGCACCTTCTGATACTGCTACTCCTGCCTGTCCCGTTATAGTTAAAATAACACTAGAATTTGTGGCTTCTTGTCGTATAATACCATGTTCTTCAGCTTTTTTTGTGAGCCAATCACCCCAACTTGTTTGCGGAAAAGAGGCTTCAACAATTAATGCCATTTCCGCATATGCTTTTTCAAATTCTTTGGCGTTGGCAGACAGCGTATCCCATGCAAAACCGCCTTCAACAAGATTTACTTTATCGCCTGCTGTTTCGGTGTAATACTGCTTTAGCCTTTCCAGTATATTTTTTCTTGTTTCCATTTCAAACATACATAAATCACACCTCGATTTTCTGTGTGGATTTACCATATACAGTGGTAAGCTCTAGATTTAAAATTATCTTTTTATTTACTTGTTCGACAGATATATTATTAACCGCTAAAATATACGGATTTACAAGCAATGTTTCTTTAACAGCATTATATAATTCATTAGCATTTATCTCATCATTAGCTACCTTCCCTACAAATCTTTCTAAATCTAGACCATAATCATCATAATATGCACCATATCGAAATCGTTCTGTCTGCAATACTTTATATACCCATACTTTTATTGCTTCATTTCGTGTAACTATTTTCATAGAACCATCATCATTATAAATAAAAGAATTTCTATTAAAATCCCATGCATATTCTTTAAATTCTTTTTGCGTATTGTACTGTTCAGTATTTACGGTATTTCCTATCATAAAAGGATTAGCCATATCAATTACCGTCCAATCTTTTGCCTTTACTTAATATCCAAAACTGCTTCACTGTTTTATTATCATCTCCCATAATCGGTATCATTAAAACTTTATCGCCAATTTGCCATGTATCAGTATAAATAATAGAAGCTGTATAATCGTTATCGATATCGTGGTTATGACTTTCATAAGCAGCATCACCGCCACCACCACCACGATTTTGGGTAGCAGAAATTATATGTCCTCGTATCTGCCTTGTATGTTCCTGTAACCAATAATCATCTATATAAAACCACTTTTTATCAAGTAATTTACCATTCCACTGCACTTTTATTTCCGGTGGTGGACTTACAATAGTGCCGATTTGTACAGTGGATTGTAGTCCCGCTCTGCCGCCAACATTACGAAAAAGCGTCAACATTGCTTTATACGGATCTTCCGTTTTTTTCATTCAATCACCCTTTGCTTGCTTTTATAATTTTTGTTGGTGTCATGTTTAGGCTATTGTAATCTCTACCATGTAACACAACGTTTTTACTGCTACTATTGCCGTAATATCCGCCATTACCATCGTAGATTACTACATGGTCATTGTCACCGTAAACAATAACATCGCCTTTTTCTAAATTACCTATAGAAAAATATTCCAAAAGCCCGGCACTCTCCGCATTTGCCACCATAGAAGGTACACCAACAACACCATTATTACACTGCTCTGCTAAAAATGGGCTGTAATAACTGCCCATCTTGCCGACGACTTCCGCACATCCGTTTCTGCCGTTATTCATCGTTGTACCACCCCAAGCGTCAAACCCCGTGGCCAGTCCTCTGTCCACTTTAAGGTTTCCGCTACCGCCGCCAGTGCTCTTTTTGCGCTTACTGCTCTTAAATGCCGGCATTGCAATATCCTGTTGTTCAATTTCCGGCACTTCCGGCGTATCCGGCAGATATTCCAGCGTCAAATCCATTGTATGCAGATTACCGCTAAAATTATGTGTATCACTCTTGATAAAAAATTTTCCTTTAAGCTGTTCTTCCTGCACTTCAATAGTATATCCAGTAATACACTGGATATTGCCGATTGCTTTAATCGAACTTTCATCCTGCAATCTTTTCAATCTTGCCTTTGCCATTTTCACATTATCGACCGTTTCGCCCTCTTTCGGCGGTTGCATTTTATAAATATCCTGTATCATGCCATAATGCGTAACGTCATTGTTGTTTGTAAAAACTTGGCATATATTGCCGTTATCGTCAACCGATTTTATACGATTTACCATACTTTCAATACTTTCGGAGTGCTCGGAGCTGTCAACGCTCGTCAAATCCGCGGCAATGTAATTTTCAATAAACTCACCTTTTTTTATAACCGTTACATCACCATTAAGACAGACAACGGTATAATCTTCACCGTTTGGATTATTCGCCGTGTCAGCTTTCGTATACTCAAACAGCATACGGAAAACCTCTGTGCAGCTCTTACCGTCGGCAATAAAACTTACTACAGTATTAATCTGCGGCATATCCGCCGCCGTACTTATGCCGATTTCTGCGCATACCTGTTTTATGGCATCCGTTACTGTTATACCGTCAAACAGCATTTGTACTTTCGATTTTGCCAGATAAACCATATCATCATAGGCGGTGAAAGAAAATGTAAAGGTATTGGAATTTCTTTTTCGGTAAAATATCCTGCCTTCAAAAATTTCAATCGGTTCTGATTCGTCCGTTTCGGCATAAGACAGATAGACAAAACCGCCCACTTTTAAATTTAAGGCAGTAAATGCGCTGTCTTTATTCACGGTATTATAAACAATTTCAAACTCAAGTTTCCGCGCCGCCTGCTCACTGTCGCCGCTCCATGTCCATTTTGTTACAAAGTTTGTTATATCAAAATCGCTCAATGGCTCAGTATGCGGCTCGTTATTGTTTTTCTTTTCCTGTAATTCCTGTTGTTCTTTCTGTGTAAGCGGCGGGTCCGTATATTTACATATAAGCATACTATCACCCTAGAAATTTATAATCGTATCATCGGCAATTTTTACAGACTGTTTTGTCGCGTGGAGTACAGTGCCGACATTCAGATTTTTTGTTTTCGCCAGTGTTTTAAATATGGATAACTGCTTTGCGTCCTGCTCCTCGATTGGGAAAAACTGCCCCACACTCTGCGCGGCAACGTCCATTAAATCCATGCCCGGATACCAGTTAATAATCTTTTCTTTCTGTTCTTCCGCCGTTCGGCTGGCAAGTCCCGTCGTATCGTTTAGCTTATTGGAATTCGGCAGTATATAACGGTACTCACGTAAAGATATAGAGAAATACACGTCGCTACTGCCATCTTTTTCGCTGTAGTCGAAACTGTCGATACTTACATTCAAATTTATATTCGTGCCGGATATTGCCAATTTACACGGCTGACCTTTCTGCGCAAAGGATTTTATCTTTTCTACATAGCTGTATGGGCTGTCCGGTGCCCCGCTCACAATGCCGCTATATGCTTGTGCCGGGAAAAAACTGGAGAATTTAACTGTAGTTAAGCCGCGTTTCCCCAGCATATTCACATCACCTAAAGAATTTACATTTACCGTGCTGTTATTGTAGGTATTACCAACCTCGAAACTAGGCGGCGATACGGGAAAAGTTACACTTTCCCCGGCACAGCTTAAAACCAATTTACAACCCGTATTCAGTCCGCTTCCCGACTTGATAAGACTGTCCACCGCCTGATTTAAGAAAGATAAAATTGAAGCCATTATACCGCCCCCTCATTCATATTGATACTGCGTTTTTGAACCTGATAATATAGCTGTTGTGCTACTCTATAGGCTAAATCTTCAATATCGGCGTTTTTATCTGTAATTGTTACGCCATTTATATTTACATTTATATTTATATCTGTATTTTGTTTTGTATTTCCATACGTATTAACCGATTTTGTAATCGGTTGTTCTTTTTTTGCCTCATAAATTACATCATAATTGTTTATTACTGTATTATCTATTGTGTTCGTAGCAGGTAAACTGTCCCTATTAAAAGGGTTTTGGGGCATTTTATTTTGTTTAATATTTATTATCGGCTCCGATAAATTAACCGTATCAGAAACATTGTTCATCATTCCTGCTATATTTTTTATAATACTGTTTTGTCCTTGCATATAAGCAGTAACTAGGCTTTTATCGTGCGGAATAACACGTGTACCGCTCGGTAAATCGACAATTTCTGCACCTTTGTCATGAATAATTGCAGGACCACCGGAGAAATTTTCAACTCCGTTTGCAAATAACGGGATATTTAATCCCCCGAAAGTCTTACCGCCGATACCCGGAACAATATCCGGCACGGTGAACTGAATGGAGTTTATGCTCTTTATAATGCCGTTTATTGTTTCTTTTACGCCGCCTAATATTCCATCTGCAATACCTTTAATTGCAGAAAATACGCTATCGAAGATTTTAACAATGCCTTGCCATGCCATTTCCCAGTTCCCTGTAAAAACGCCGGTAAGAAACGTGATAATTCCTTCTAAGACGCCGAGAAAACCGGTTATAATCGCCGCCGCTACATTAATAGCTGCTACCACTGTACCGACTAATACATTAGCCGCAACAATAAAAGCTCCTACCAATGCGCCACCGAAAATACTTGCTACAATCTGCAACACTGCAATTAACGGTTCAAATGCTCCCTGTCCATTTATTGCCATAGTGAAAATATTATCTAAAGCTACAAGTGCTGGAGATATAGCAATTTTTAATTTCGGTATAACATTCATTAGACTGTCCCATGCAGGTTTTATCCTATTCCATGCACCAATTAAAGCCGTTTCAATACGTTTCCATAGACTTATAAAATACGGACCAACCATATCCCAATTTTTATAAATAAGGTACGCCGCTCCTGCTATAGCAATTAAGGCAATTCCTAAAGGGCTTAATGCAAAAGCAAAACTTGCTTTAACTAAACCGAAAATACTTTTTGTTGCTCTTCCTATACCACCCGCAAAACTTTCCATTGCCTTACTCATGTAAAAAGTTCTGTACATTCTTGATAAAGATTCTGTTGCCAAAATCGCTGATGTTCTAATTTTCTGTAATTGTGTTATTACCGTAGTTTTTACAGAAGAAATAGGATTTTTAGGCATTACATTTACTATTGCTGTTGTAATATCAGCCCATTTTAAAGCACGTATTTTATCATACTCACTTTTTATTTTTGTAGAAATATTTGCAAAAACAGGTAAAGAATTCCCATTTTGAGTAGTTTTTAATGCAATTACAGTATCTTTTAAGGTTTTATAAGCATTGGCTGTGTTTAAAACGGCAAATTGTAAAGCCTTATTTTGTATACTTCCGCCTTTAGCTGCCAACCCGATATCGCCATACAGTTTCACAATACCGCCGCCGATACTGATAGCTTTACCCGTTGCCAGCATAAAGCCGGTAAATGCCACCGTCCCCATTAAGATATTGCCGATTAATAACTTTGTTTCGGGGGATATAGTATTTATCATGTCGGCAAGACCGCCGATAGCGTCCGTTATCGCTTTAATCTGTGGCGTTAATACGCTGCCGAAATTTATAGCAAGACTTTCAAGACTCCCTAACATACCATCAATACTATTTTTAAGTGTACCTTTCATTACTTCAAATTGAGCCTGTGATGAACCTGTAGCACTATCCATAGCATTTTGAAGTGCTTGATATTCTTCTGGTGCTGTTTTTACAAGTGCTAAAAGTCCACTATATGCTTCTTCACCCGCTAGCGCCTTAGCATAAGCAACCTGTTCTGTATTAGAAAGGTTTAATATTTTACCTCGCAACTGTTCTACTATTGGTTGTAATCCAAGGAAATTACCCGATGCGTCCTTTACCTGTAGTCCAAGTGCTTCAATAGCTTCTGCTGCTGGTTTTGGTGGTTCAGAAAGTCTAGAAAATACCGAACGAAGTGAAGTACCGATTGTACTTGCTTCTATACCATTATTTTTCATTATTGCCATCGCTGTAGCTAATTGTTCGATACTAACGCCCAAAGTCGCCGCCGGTGCACCTGCGTACTGCATAGCCACGCCGAAATCATTCATGCCGAGGCTGGATTTGTTGGCAGCCATCTGCACAACATCCGCCACACGCATAGCATTTGCGGCAATATCTCCTTGTTTTAAGTTCCAGATATTAAGTGCGTTACTTACAACATCGGAGGTCGTAGCCAAATCCTCACCGCTAGCTACTGCTGCTGTGATTACAGACGGCATGACGCCGACAACCTGATTAGCGTCGTAACCTGCCGCCGCCAGCCTGTCCATGCCTTCTGCCGCCTGTGTGGCACTTATCGGAAAATCTGCGCCAAACTGACTTGCCTTCTGGCGCATCATTTCCATTTCTTCTGCTGTTGCTCCAGCTTTTGCCGCTGCTCCAGTTATAATGCTATCAAAATCAATAAACGCACGACCTCCTGCTGCACCGATTGCTGTAATTCCAGCTGCAATTGGTAACATACTTTCGCCGACACTACTAAATCCATCACCAATACGTTGAATATCTCTACCCATACGCTGATGAGCACGTGCTGTACGTTCCATTTCATTTTGAACACGTACAAGAGGGGCTGTCATCATATCTATTAACCTTAAAGTTACATCAATTTGTGTTGCCATTTTATCCCCTCATTTTTCTTATTTCTTCTTTTATATCTTCTTGCTCTTGCCTTATAAAAGCTTCAATAATAGTTTTTTCACCATTACCCATATTAAAAAAATCTAACGGTTTCCAATGATGTTTTCTATAAAGCCAATACATCATATACGTTTTGCCGTCAGATTTTATTAGTTTTTTACTTCTTCAACATTTTGTTTCTTTTCTTCTTCAGAATAACCTGATAATACACTTATTTTATTTGCTATATCTGTAATTTCACCAGCTAAAAATAATTTTTCATACATATCAAATGGAGTGGTTGCATTAAACTTTTTAAGTAAATTAGTATCCGCCAAATTTGGCTCTTTTATTCCTTCATTTAACGTAAGCATTTGCATTTTATATAAATCTATATTTTTACTTTTTCCTTTTACATTAATAGCTGTTGTTTGAATTTCAGAATATCTTTTAGCTGGAATAGATTTTAAAGTAAGCACAAATTTTTCTCCCAAAACTTTACTTAATCTTTCAACTTCATATTCTTCTGTGTTTTCTGCTAATACTTTGTTTACATCACTATTTAACAATACATCAACTAAATTCATATTTATTATCTCCTTTAAAAATAAAATAATTGCAATTACATCAAGCGTCAGCCGTAACAGGCACTTCAAAGTCTGTAAAAGTAAAATCATAATCATCTTCTGTAAGTTTCTTGGCTTCCCAGTCCATAAGAGTGAGCTTATCGAAAGTGGCGTCTCTTATAATAACTTCTTCACGTCCAACTGCATCTGGATCGTCTAATTTAACCCTAATTGTAACAACTGTTTGACGAGCATTGCGAATATTATCCGCCATTAAATTTATAAAATAAGAAGATACATGGTTCATTTTTACGTTTCCAGTACCTTCACAGCCTGTTACTTTATATTGTTTAAAATAAGTTTTTACTTGGTTTACTTCTTCTTTTATAAGCTTTATTTCTGCTTTAAAACCAGTTACTTCAGCCATGTATTTTCCATCAATCCAAATTTCTCCCTGCGTGCCACTCATTACACGCTGTGCAATAAATTTATCCATAAAAGTAAACTCCTTTTTTAAATATCAAATGGTAGTTCTATATCTTCCATAGCGTCAATTATCTTAATTTTGCCTTTTAAAAATACTTTTTTCTTTGTATCTAGCTGGTTAATTTCATCATCACTCATATCTGCAAGTTCATCTTTGGTATATAGACCGTTTTTCAGCTGATAATTTTTTATTGCTTCCGTATCTAGTTCTACCGTAGAATAATTAGCTTGTAAAAGACCTTCACCTTCAAGTTCTTTAAGATATCCAGTTATTGCAGTAATAAGTAAACATTTATTATCATAAGTATTTGCATATTTACCTATATAGCTATCCTGCGCTGTAGTTCTAATATCATCATAAATCATATCCATAATGTCTACGATTTTAATAGTTTGATAGCCTTCTTGTTTTCCTTCTGTCGTGGTAACAAGACTATTTACTGCACGACTCATTTTATATTTTGTGCCATCATACCAAATAAAAAATTCACCATTATTAACTTTCTCATCGTTTTCATCAAGGTCGTATTTATCACAGTCGATAACCTCGGAAAGTGGCGCATATGTCGCACTTATAGTCATCGGTGTTCCGGCAATAAGTCCTGCGATACGTGCTGTATATTCTGCTGGTGTATACGTCTTTGTTGCTGTCTTGGTAGTTTTATTACTAAAATTAATAATCCCTTCATAGTCGCCATCATATCCAGGAAGTACAGCTTTTACTTTTTTATATTTATTTTCCCTATTAGTCTTAATCCATGTACCGACAGTTTCAAGCTGTTCTTCTTCAATAGTAGGTATTGCCAGATAATCCCAGCGTTCTGCTGCAATTTTCTTTAAAGATTCCTGCCATTTATCCGCTCCTGTTTTACCTTTAGCTTGTAAATAAACTTTAACTCGGTACGGTGCGGTTACATATCCAAGCAAGCACTTAGTAATATAATCCTTATTATTCTCACTAAGTTCGCTAGGAATATCATCTGTCGTATAAATAACAAATGGATTTTCAATAACTTCCTGTTTTTCTATATTTCCTGTTATTGCTTGTCCTGTAATAGCCTTACCACAAATAGCACTTGTATTTACAGTTAATTTATCAATAACTTCTTGTTCTTCTTCTAAAATAAGAAACACAATGCCACGTTGACTACGTTCAATTGCTGCAATGCCTGCTTCTTTAAAAGATATAATCACACTTGGCATTCCTAACTTTGCCATATTGCTTTCTCTCCTTCGTTTATTCTCATTTTTAATTGCATATCTTCCATGACTTCATGGTGTTTATGTGGTCTAATAATTCGTTCCAAATAATCCAGTCTTATTGTTGTCTGGATAATATCCTGTTCTTCCCCCACTCTGTCAATTAGAAATTCATTTATGTGCAGATATCGCTCTTTTACAGGTATTCCCCTTTGAAAAAGTGTCTGAAGCCTATCCATAACATCAGCATAATGGATTTCATTTTTATCGGCATTTCGTGGGAAATACGTTGCGATAATGGACAATCTTTTCTTTGTTATATTTTTTGTCTGTGGGATATTAGTACATAAACATTTAATAAAAAAACACGGTTTAGCGAAATCTTCTAAAATTTCATCACTATAAACCGTGCTTTTAAATTCTGCTTTTAGCATTCTGCCAATTTGATTTAAGATATCTATCTGTTTTACTACATCAGCCATCTAATTTATCTTTTACCCGCTTATATACACCTTTCCACATATATTCTTGTAAATCATCTTGCTGTTCATCTATGGTTTTTTGCAGAAAATGTTTTCCTTGTACAAAGCCTTTTTCATGTCCCTTTTTATCCATTATTTTATGTCCTCTATCAACTAGATGAAAATGTGGTGCAGTGGAATAAATATTAGCATGAATATCCTTGCCATAGCCTTCAATTTTCTTTTTCCAACTTTTATTTAATTTTCCTTTATGGTCGTTCCCACTATCTGGACTATTTGTTTTTAAAGCCCTAACCATGCGATTAGCACCACGATTTAAAACAATTTCAACATCATCTGTAAAATCTTTTTGCACAGTTTCCAATCTACTAATAAATTCTTCAAAACTAATTCCCATCATCAACCCCTACTTTCTTTATGCTACACATTAATTCCAATTTTACATGTGATTCATAAGGGTCTATAACGGCATTTATTCGGTACAATCTGTTTTTATACTGTACCACCATAGAATTATCAATATTATCCCGATATCGAATAGTTATTTTACTTAAATCTTCCGTTTTTTCTTTGTATTGCTCATAATAAGCTCTACCTCTAAGTGGCTCAATTCTTGCCCATACTTTTAAAAACGGTATTAATTTTTTCTGCGTCAGATTATACTGCGTTTCAACATCTTCATATTTTAAAATTGTTACACGTTTATCTAATGTACCAATTTCTTCAATATTAATCATGATGTTTCACTTCCTAATGGTTTATAATGCTGTGCTAGAGAAATATGTGTAATTATGGCTTCGATAGAGTGCGGTAGATTATTAACATTGGTTTTGGTAGAAAAAACGCTTCTGTTTTCATACCAGTGCGCCACTAGCATTTTAACAGCCAGAACAAAAAGCTGGCTGTCATCACTATACTCTTTGCCGGTAGTCTGCTCTAGATAATCAGTAGCAGCTTCGATTAAACCGCCTATAAGCTCATCATCTTCGGTCAAATCTTCATCAATGCGCAGATATTCCTTTGCTTGCTCAAGTGTAACAGCCATGCTTTTTTTCACTCCTTTTATTCTGTAGCAATTACCCCTGCACTACGTAATGCCGCTAAAATAGCATTTATTTTATCTTTTTCATCGCCACCTGCCGCGTCTGCAATAGCTGCCTGTTTTGTTAATCCACTATCACCTGTGTCGCCTTTATCACCTTTTGCACCTTTTAAATTTTTAAAGTCAAATGCAAATGTACGTGCCTGTTCTGTTCCACCAAGAGTAACAGTTACTTCTGGTGTACCTGTATTGGCGTCGACCGTCGCCGTAACGGATGTAATTTCTGCCGCTATGCCGTCATCACCCTTATCACCTTTATCTCCCGGTGTACCGTCTGCCGGTTTGTCAATATAAGTTAATTTCCCGTCTGCGCCGAGAGATAAAATCTGTCCCTGCGTGCCGTCTGCTTTCGGCTTTTCAAGTTTACTTTCAAGGGCTGTGTCATGTGTTTCAAGTGCAATTTCAATTTTATTCATATTTTCAGCATTTACTGGAGTTTTATTATCTACCCAATTAGTTTTTGTATACATAATTATTTACCTCACTTTTATTTAACTTTCTTTTCCTACTATTGTTTGCCCCACTATTGCCTTACCTACTATTGCAGGTGTGGGGCTATTACTCTCCCGCTTTCACCAATTTAACAAGGCTATCATAGATAATAGGTTTACCATCGCACACCATAATCATTTTGCGGATAATGTCATCAGTGTCATTATCTTCATAAGTTTTAATACCAATCTGGAAATTGGTATTAAGCGTATAATCGGCAAAATTATAAAGAAACGCAAATACTTTACCAGCACCTAAACTTTCATTAAAGGTATCAATATAGTTTGTAAGTTTTACCGTTCTACCAAGTAAAATACGTTCAGGTTTTCCGCCAATACCATAATTTACACGTGCAATAGGTTGTCCGTTTTTATCTACCATTCCTGCAAACTGCATAAAGGTTTTTTTAGTCATAACCCAAACTGCACCATTTTCATATTCCATAGGAAGTTCTGCTTCAGCATTTATAAGCGTCTGATAATCAAGTGCAGATACTTTAAGCTTCGCACCTTTGCTATCGTCTGTAAGAATACCTGTTGGTTGACCACTTCCTGTACCAGAAATAATCGCCATTTCCAGTGCTTTTGCCATTGCTTCTACGATATTCTTAACAAGAGTTGTTTCAAAGGCACTATATGCCATATTTTCAGTTTCTAAAGTAACAGCTACAGCACAACGCAATTTAAAGTGTCCAAAAGTAATTGTGCCACTAAGAGCTTTTTTCTGTTTATCAGAGCCAGCTCCTTCTGCTACCCATGTAGCTGTAGGTTTTACACTCGCTGTTGGAATTACCATACCTGTTTTATAAGATGTACGTGTTACAAGTGGTAAAATCATGCCATAAGCTTCAATTTTTTCAATAATTTTATTTAGTGTAACTGGTGGAACTAATGCCCCAATATCTGTTGTAGCTGTTACTTCATCACTTCTAAATTCTTTAGGCAATCTTTCACCACGACAAACATAATTCATAAATGCCTGTCTATATTCTTCACTATCATAGATATTGGCTTTTACTGGTTTAGCTGTATTAGTTCTTGTTGTCATTGTACCCATACCATCAATAATTGTTTGACGTCTGCGAATTTCTTTTTCTTCTTCGTCAAGTTCTCGAAGTTCTTTTTCAATTTCATCAAAATTAATATTTTTATTAGTTTCATCAGCTAACAAAGAGCGAATTTCTTCTTTTCTTTGTAAAATTTCTTCTAATCGTTTATTCATATTTTTTCTCCTTATATCTAAAAATCAGCATAAAAAAAGCACGTTTAAACGTGCATTATAAATAAGTCATTAATAATAATTTTTTTCGTCTTTGCTTTTCTTGTAAATCCTTTTCTAGGTCCACAAAATATTCTTTACTTCGTGCCTGTATAGATGTTCCATAATATGCTGGAAAATCTACAACCGCCACATCATAAATTTTATCAAAAGCAGTTATTGTACGTGTATAAATCTTATTTTCTTTGTCAACTTCAGTTCGTTCACTTTTTACAGTAAAAGCAAAACTCATTTTGTTTAAATCACCACGTTTAATAAGTTTATATACATCTGTACCATTATTGGTATCAATAATATCAGCACTAATTCTAAGACCTTTATCATCAGTATTCATGGTTAATGTATTATTACTTGCTCTAGCGAGTATCATTGCTACATCGCCATGATTATACTTAAAGACAGTATCGCTCATATCTGCACCATTAAAAGCATTGCTGTCTATTACTTCCATATATTTCCAACCGCTCCACTCACTTTCCCATATTAATGCCCTTTGATTAAAAACTGCTGCATATCCTTCTACAAGTTGCTTATTTTCATCATCATTATTAGCTGGCTCTAGTAGTGCCATTCTCATTTCCATTTTCCCCATTATCTTCACCACCTTTCAATGAATTATCATTATTACCTGTTTGATATAAACTTTGGTCCTTAGCTTTTACAAAGTTTAAACTGATAAGACGTTCATCACCGCCTTCAATACCAGCATAACCAAAGATTTCACGAATTTCATTGATTGTAAGTCCGCCAGTAGGAATAAGTGTTTCACAGATTTTAATTTTAGATGCTACAGACATAAAGTTTAATCTATTACTTTCTAAAATAATTTCATTACCAAAGCCTCTTTCTCGTCTTGTAAATAACTTGTCTGTCATTTCTTGAGCTAATTTTATAGCTACAGGCTCAAGTACTGACTCATAAAAGGCTATATACTCATCTTCTGTATATTTGCCCATGATGATATTTTCATTAAGTCCAAAATGTTTATAAATACAATCTCTAGCATAACTCATTTGTTGACTATTAAAGGTAGTTATCTTACTATTTAATTCATGAAATTCTACTTTATTATCCAAACTAGCTATACCTGAAGGATTATTACTAGCATATGTTCGTACGAAATCATCATGTACTTTTTTCATATCTTCTGGTCTAAGAGATGAAATCCATTTTAAATATCCACGCAGTGCTGTAAAATTTTTAACTGCATTAATAATAGAAGCTCTAACTGCCTTTAGCGTTGATAAATCTTCAATCATTATCTTTGAATTATCATCGCCAAATATTTCATCGCGATTAAAATGTCTACGAATGTGAATAAGATTTTCATAAGGAATAGTAACTCTTTCACCTGCACCAAAAGTAAATCTAGCATAAAGATTATATGTTTTGTCTTCTAGTATTTCCAAAAGAGGGAAATCTAATGGATATACAGCTTTTATACTGCCTGTAAATTCGTCCCATTGTATATAAATAAAAGCATTATTATACGTAAAATACTGTGCTATAAACTTTTCTAAAAATTCACTAGCAGTCATCATTGGATTAGGATACGAACTTAATAAATAATTCAACCTATCATTAGGCACATTTTTTATTTTTCCATTATCCTTAATTACATGTTTTGGTCGCATTTTTCCAAAATGCCTTGCAATAGTATCTATACAATCTCGTACTGTAGCGTCATCATAAGCATTTCCTGAAAAAGGTGTATACATATTTGTATAACCATTTAATAATTTTAAAGCTGTAACATCTTTATATTCTTTTTGATTACCAAAGATTTTGCTAAATAAACTTCTAAATTGCAATGTCTCACCACCTTTTAAATAATATTCATATAGTCATCTTTATTTCTCTCATAAACTACATATGCATCTAAAAGAGACGCAAATCCATCAATTCGTTGTCTTGGATTTTGTAATTTACATGGCTGGATATTTCCATTTTTATCCATATCTACACTAACATTTGCCATACACCATTTAAGCACTGGATTATTATTGTAATTTATAAGTTTAGCTTCTAAATCTGCCCCTAATGCTTTCATTGGACCAGATAAAGTTTTCTTTCCCTGTATTACTGGCTCCATAGTCGGCTCACCAAAAGTATTTATCATATCTTGTACAAAATATTTTGCAGACCAACTATCATAGCCACATTTAAACAAATACACATCTTTTTCATTCTGCATTTCTTCAAACCATTCAACAATCAAGCGATAATCTATACTATTGCCAGGACTTAACCTAATAAATCCTCGCTTTAGCCAAATATCATAAGGCACTTTATCCTCATGTACTCGTTTTTCAATCAATTCTTCTGGTATCCAATACATCTGCTCTACATAAAAACGTTTTTCATCTTCTAGCGTTTTAAAAAGCATAGTTGCACAAGTTAAATCCGTTGTAGCAGATAAATCTATACCGCCAATGCCATATCTAGGTTTTAAAACCTCAACATCAAACGTTGCTTCATTGTTTAGTTGTTCAAAAGTCATAAAAGCTTCTGTAGCAGTTTCTCGTACATTAAAATCTTTACATAATAAATTTTTAACATAATGAGGATTAGCCTTTGCACGATTTACTTTATCTTCAAGCTGTTCACGGCTTTTAATTGTTCCAAGTGCAGGATTAGCCTTTGCCCAATATTTTGGATTAGTCCATTCACTTCTTCTATCCAGTTCATAAATCACTGGTAAAATAGTATCTACTTTATAGCCTTCTTCATCATCAAAACCATCTATAATATTTGTTGCTTCTTCATATTTTAAGTCAAAAATACCTTCACGTACTGTACCTGCCGTTGAAGTAATAATAGATAATGGTTGTTCACGTGCTGTCATACCATCAATTACTACATCATAAAGATTTTTATCTTTGATAGCATGTAGCTCATCAATTAAGGCACCATGAACATTAAGACCATCTAAACTGTCGCTATCACTTGCCAGTGCCTTAAATGTTCCATCATTAAAATTACACTGTATTTCGGACACTAATGATTTAGAGCGTTTAGCTAATGATGGCGATTTTTTTACCATTCTTTTTGATTCTAACCATATTATTTTTGCTTGGTCCCTTTTTGTCGCTACACTATAAATTTCAGGACCTGCTTCACCATCTGCGAATAACAAATACAATCCTATTCCACTAGATAATGTGGATTTCCCATTTTTTCTGGCCACTATTAAAATCAATTCTCTATATTGTCTTAAACCTGTGTTTTTATCTCTAAAGCCAAACAATGCTGATAATATAGCCTTTTGCCATACCTCTAAAATAACAGGTTTACCAGCCCACTTACCTTTAGAATGTTTGCAATATCGTTCAATGAAATCTATGGCATGATTGGCTCTTTGTTCATCAAAAATATAACGACCATTATTATCATCAAGCTTATCATGTAAATGCTTAAATAATTTCGCTACTTTTTCTGAAACTACTACATCACCATTGTTTATCTTTCCATAGTAAACCTCAATATAATTCATATAATCACTACTTTTTCAATGTACCAACAAAAGCTTCAAAACCATCATCAACATCATCAGAAGTTTTTTGTGGCATACAAGATAACAAGGTTCGGATTAATGAATTATAATTTTTTAAAACTGTAGAATATGCTTTACTAGCAGTAGACTCTTTTGTGCCGTATTGGTCTTTTCCATTGCAATATTCCTCGATAAAACCATCTTTATCAAGGTCTTTTTGCAGGTTATCAAGCCTAAATTCTAGGTCAACAGCAAAATCAATTGTTCTTTCGACTATTGCCATTTTATCATCATCAATATTTTTAAAAGCCTCTCTATATTGCGCCAATCTTCGCTTTTTCAAAGTTTTTTCACTTACTTTTGACACAAAAATACATCTCCTTTCTAGTAAATTTTCTGAAAAATAGACCACACCCCTCTCGGCGATATCGTGTATTTTATACGAACGTGGACCCTCCGGTCTAGGAAATTATCAGATAATTTATCGTATATGGGGGTATAGTTAATCATTTTAATTATTCTTTGGTTCATCAATACCAATTAGATTACCATTGTCATCAAAAAGCATTCGCCTTCGCTCCTTACTATGTATCTTGTTATGACATTCTAAGCATAAGAACATAAGGTTATCCCAACCACAAGTAATATAAGGATCATTGATGTTCTTAGGTGTTAATGGTATCTTATGGTGAACGATGTAACGTTGGTCTCCATTAATCTTTTCACTTGTTTGATTATGGCACACCTCACAAATAAAAAGCTTAGACTGTGCAAAAGCTTTAGCACACTTCCGCCATCTTGTACTGTTATAAAATTTCCTTGCAAACTCTTTTGCCATTAATAAACCTCAATGTAAATAACATTCTCCAAATAAATTCTAGCTTTAAATATTCCTTTTATATAAATATCAATATAATTTTCTCTTATTACTATATTCCCAATACCTCTATAATAACGTGGAAATTCATTTTTTATTTTTATACAAATAAATTCATTAAAATCAAATTTTTCATCTCGTTTATTCATATTACTTAAATACCTTTGCTGTATTATTTTTATATTTACCATTGGCTTTATGACAAGTAGCTTTATGTTGTATTAAATCTCTTATGGTAAAATTTCCAGATACTGTATAACTCATACACCTTTTATATTTCATAATTATCTTTCTATGTTCACAAATACCTTCAGCATTATAAAAACATCTAAATTTATCACATTTTATAATCGTCATTTCATCACCTTCCAAACAAAAAAGACAGCTAAATTATTAGCTGTCTTTTCTGCATGTAATCCACAATCATGTGCGTAACCTTATTCAGTTTTCAGACGGAAAAGCGTTTATTTTTAGAGAGGTCATTTTCTCGCTTCTTTGACCTATAAAAATTTTATCATCTTTTTTTGCGGTAGTAAATTGCGATTTTTTTGCACGGTCTAGTTGCATTTATTCAAGTACATCTTTACCAAAAAACCTTATAGACAGTATATCTAACAGTCTATTTCTATGCCTATATAATGTAACCTTATCACAACTCATTTTATTAGCTATATCTTCAATTTTCATCTTATCAAAATAAATCATTTTTATTATTCCGCCATAATATTCATCTTTTATTTCTTCTAAAACACTATCTATGAAATCAACTTCTTCTTTATCTCTATAATAGATATGTTCTATTTTTAATTTTTTCACATAACGAATTTCATCAAGTGTACATTTTTCACCATAATACTCCATAGCGTGATGAACAGCTGGACATGCTCCAAATTCTTCTTTATATAAATCTTCAATATCTTTTTCACATTTCTGCATATTATGCTTAAGAATATTATATGCTTCTAATTTCTTTATAGTCTTTTCCCTATAATTTATAGGCTTTTGCTTTAAATTAATGCTATTATCTTGTATTACTGTCTTTATTGCTTCACTAACAACCGCCATCACAGTCATTTTTATCATATCAGAAATTTTATTTAAATCTGCTTTTGTTAACGCCATTATTCTACCTCGCTAATTTATCATAGATATATTTTGTTTTGCTGGTTGTGTATTTATTGTTTCATTTATATGTGGTAATAATACTTGTTTCCTTTCACCATAAATATATTTTCTTGCTTCACTTAATAACTGATTAATTAAAATCATTTCATCATCTGTATAATCCAAAATGCAATTTGAATTATATAATCTCTTTGGAAAATTTTGTGGTATTAGATTACCGTCTAACTTATAAAATCCTTTTAATATTACATATTTTAAACAATTATTTTTATAAATAAATTTTGCCCCTGTTACCACAATCCTATCTTTTATAGAAAATGGATATTTTAATAATCTACTCCCTACTGCATTTAAGTTTTTTAATATTTCTATTAATTCATCTCGTGGCGGTTCTTCTTCACTTAACGTTTTCTTAGATGTCCCTTCTTCATATTTAATCTTTACTTCTTCTTTAAAATAATTCACTTCTTTAATTATTAACTCTTTCATAATTTCTCACCAGTCTTAATTCTCCTTATTATCTTCTATATCATATTTTTCATCATCTGTAAGTGCAAATAAATCGCTTTGTACCTTCTCAATTAATTCAGATGTATACTCTATTGCTTTTAAACTAGATTGTAATACATCATTATCTTGTTCATTTTCCGCCATAGAATGTAATTCTGTATAATATTTTAATTTATTTTCAAAATATCTTAGATACTCCAATAATATATCTTCTTTTTGTTTATCATAAATATTTACATTATCAGTTTTACAAATTTCTATAGGTTTATCTTCATCTTGTATATGTTCATTTTCAATTATATTATCATCTGTTATTTCATCTAACTCATCTTTACTTGGTCTTTTCAATGTCATTTCATCTATAATTTTAGCTTTATCGTATCTATCTTGAAGATATTCTTTATCTGGATATTTTTTTAATAAGTATTTTAATAAACCTAAAATACAATCTCGATTAGATTGCACCTTTTCATGTTCAAATTTTTCTAAACAACATTTAGATATATACTCTAAACAATTATCTAATGCTTCTTGTTTTGTTTTATATACCTTAGATGTATTAGTAAATCCACCACAATAATAGATATTACAAACTACTGAATAATAATATAAATCTGTTGAAGTCATATATATTACATAAACTAATGACAGTTTTTTTATATTAATCTTTTCTTCTAATACTTTTACTTTAAGAGCAACATCTTTTTTATCTGTATTTCTTTCTTCTTGTTCATCTTCAACTTCACTTTTTAAACTATCTTTTATATATTTCACATCATTTAATGTTAATCCGCCATTTTCTTTGAATTGATTAATCATTAATTCTTGTTTATCTTGCGGTAATGTAGATAATTCATATGCAACAGATAAACCTATCATTCCATTTTTCATAGCGTCTTTAAAAATTCCTATAAGATTATTTTTAAGCCCTAACATTCTAGCTACATTTGTTTTTGACTCATTTATAAGTTTAGATATTAAATCTTTTCTTGGTGCAGGTAATTTTATACCTCTTTGTTTATATTCTTTTAAAATATTGTTTAACGCTTCAACTTGCTCTGTTCTTTCCCAATCAGTTAATTTTCTAGCAGTACAATTTGTAGTTATAAGAGATAATCTATCTTTTAAATCATCTTCATATTTATTAATTACACATGGTATATACTCAAAATCTTTTATTCCTTCTTCATATAAACTTTTACATGCTTTCCATCTTCTTTCACCTGCTATCAATTCATACTTTCCCTCATTATTTTTCTTTTTTACAATAAGATTTTGTTTTACACCTTCTACACGAATACTTTCTCTTAACGTAATAACATCATCTGTATCATAAAAATTATTATCATTCCTAGCAGGTATTATATCCTTTACATTTATATACTCTATTTGCATACGGTCTTTATCCGCCAATGTTTCCACTTCTATACTCCTATCTTCTAAAGCTGCTAAAATATCAAAGTCCATCTTCTATTACTCCTTTAGAAAATGGTCCAAATCGGACCATTCTCATTTTAATTTTAAATATTCATTTACTAGATTTTTATAATCTATTGTTACTCCAAAACGACAATTTAGATCAATAACTGTTCTTCCTGTAAATGTACTGTTAGCAATATGTTGACTTTCTCTTATTTTAGCTTTAAAAATATATTGTTCTTTAAACATTTTCTCCAAATAATCTTTTGCCTGATGTTTGGCATTATTATTTTGCCAACGATTTATAAAAATACCTCTTATTTTTAATGCCTGATTAGCTCGTTTTACTTTTCCTATTTGCTCAATCATTATTTTTAATCCTTCAATAGAAAATAAGTCTAAACACACAGGAATAATTATTTCATCACTAGCAAGCATAGTTACTGCTGATATAGTATTTATTGCTGGTGCATTATCAATTAAACAATAATCGTATTCTTTAGCTAATTTTATTAATGCTTTCTTTAAAACCAATGGATTTTTATTAGCCTTAACATAATCCTCCGCCACATACATTTTTAAACCAGCTGTAATTATATGCAAATTATCATATCTAGTTTTCTTAATCAAAGAATAAATATCTATATCATTACCAATTAATATATCTGCAATTCCTTTTTCACGGTCTTTATCAATACCAAAATAACTAGATATATTTGATTGTGCATCAGCCTCTACCACTAATACTTTTTTATCATGATATTTATTAAGTACATAAGCCATATTTGCTGTAGCTGTAGTCTTTCCTGTTCCACCTTTGAATGATTGAATAGATATTGTTTTCATATTAAAGACCTCTCTTATTTTTATTATTTAATTGTTCCCATTTACCAGTACATATCTGTACTTTCATTTCTATGCATAAATCATTATATTCTGGTTTTATAAAAGGGCATGGCTTTTTCATCAGCCAACAATTCCAAACTTCTCCGTCTAACCAAGTATGTTCACACATTGCCATATTTTATTCATCTCCCCAAAATCGTGGACGACCTTTTAACATACACTCTTTTCCTCCGCAAAACGTACTAATTTTATATTCACCTGTGTTCAAACATTCTCTTACTTTTTCATAATTTGGATTATCCATTTTTGGTAAATCTATCCATGCCCAACTTTTCCCATTTTTTAAAAATGCACAATCTTCACAATGACTTCTTTCCTTACAATATTTTTTTAATGTTTCATATGCTTTTGACGCTTCATTATCACTTATCATAATTTACCCCTTTACAAACTCTTTCATAAATTCCACTTTATTACCATTTACAAAATCTAAAAAATTTACTGCACCATTAAAACGCACTTTATATTCCTTCAAATCTTCTTTAGTGAAATATTGTCGGTCCCATTGCTCTTTACATAATCGCCACAAAGCATAAGGCACAAAATAAAAATCATTATTAATTCCTACACATACAGCCGTTATAGCTCCTAACTGATAATGTTTTTCTAACAAAGCTTCTTGATGTGAAGATAATACTTTTAATGATATTTTATCTTTCGTTGTTGTCTTTGCTTCAAAAATAATAGATTTTCCACCTTTAAGTGTCCCTTGAAAATCTGGCTGTGCTTTCTTATTGCCAAAAAATCTACCTTTAAACATTCCTGTTTGTTGGTCTTTTTTACTTACCCCAAAAGGCTCAGGTATTTTATCTATACAAGCTCGCCCTTCATATAAATAACCAAGACAAGCTGACATAATTTGATTTTCAAAATTTTTACCTTGAGCATTATTTACTCTGCTTATTTGACTTCTATTCTTCTGCAAATTCATCATCTCCCATTGGAATATCCAATATTTTATGATTTTTATATCGTGGCTTATATCCACCATCAATTCTTATCAGTGTATACCGTTGGACTCGACAACAATCCCATTTATGACCTTCATCAAGCCAACCATAACCATCATAAATACTTTCTTTATCTAGAATATATCCCTTTATTGTAGTAGGTTCTTTTTTCCACTGTTTAGCATTAATAATATTCTTTTCTAAACGTGGCATTTTTAAATTTATAGATGCACAAAAACGTTTCTTATGAATTTTATCTGTACTATAAAAAGTTTCACGACTATTCTTTATTAAATAATTAGCAATCTTTTTATAATTGACTTGCCCATAATTATTAAACTCTGTATATAAATGTTTAAAATGAACACCACCACCTGTAATATTTCTCCAAATTTTAGCAATTACAGCTGTATCAAATTTATTTAAGACCATATGAAAATGGATATTTCCTCTTTTTCCTCTACCTGCTGTATAAATATATCTAAGCTCATTACTTTCTTTTTTATATGCTCGTCTTAAATATGCTAAAAAAAGGCTTATATCTTTTCTTGCTTTTTCAGAGTCTATTACTGAAGCTTTCTGATATGTCAAAGTTATCCATAAATCATCTTCTTCAAAGTTCTCTGTTAATTTCCACTCACATACACGCTCCGCCCTTTTATCCTGATATCGAAGCTGTCTTATTGGTGTTGTTCCTTGTGCTGGTCCATTAATAATATTTTTGCCTATTCTTCCACTACAATATTTATAATTATCTATCTTATTTTTAAGTATTACTCTTAAATGTACATAAGCCATAATATCACCCATAATATTTATATTTGTTCATCTTATTAATACCTTTAACAAGGTGGTAAAAGGCTCAAATGAACCTTAAAAAATTGACTTTATGCCACATAGAGTTTATAATTTTTAGTAGTGAAATATGTGGCTTTTAAAATGTCCCATGAATTACTGCAATAATTCATGGGACTTAGCTGTTATCTTCTAACTTTAAGCACTATGAGCTTGCTCATGGTGCTTTTCTTTTTCACTTTTTTCTATCTCTTTCATCAGTGCATCACATCGTCCATCTTCTATCCAACGTTTACAATCTGCTTGCACTTCAGGATTACTAAAAAATTTCTTTGCCATATCTAAAAACGTTTTCCCTTGATAATAGCTTATTTCAATTTTTCTCATTTAATTCACCACTAAATTCTTCATTAATAATCTTATATATTCTTTTTGATATTTTTGATATCAATACATCTGTTTCTTTTTTATTAACTCTTTCTATATATTCATTTAATTCTTTACCTATACCAAATTCTTTAGCTATTGCCACAACTTTAAAGCATTTTCTTATTACTTCATATTTATCAATACAGCTAGTATCAACTACTTTTGTATTACTAAAAATCTTATCCTGTAGTGTTTCATCAACATTATTTCTTATGGCTATTCTTAATAATTCAATACACTCATCAACAGTATAAGTAGGTATAATATTTTGTTCTTTCATAAAATCTATCCTTTCAATAAAATATTTATCCTCTTGGCGTTGTACTACATTTTATATTTAATACACAATTACAGTTATATTCTTTTTGTACTTCAGATAATACTTTTACAGCTTCTTTTATTTCAGAATATCTATTTATATATATTTCAACATTTAAATCAAAATTATCATTTATTTTTACCATTTCCATCATACACATTGTCCTTTCTCCAATAAAATCAATTATTTTTACCTAAACTAAAAATATCTTTTTGATGTATATGTTTTATTATTTGTATTGGTAATTTTTTCTCCATTTCATATATAATATTTACAACATATATTGTTTTTCATAAAAATGATTAACTATTTTTTAAATATAAATATAGTTTATATATTTCTTCTGGTATAAATACGATTAAACATATATTTATTAATAACTCTATTGGTAGATGCCAACTACCGATAATTAACAATATAAGTATCAAAGTTTTAATTAATTGAATTAGTATCATATCATCACCATTTTTTTATTAAATGTATAATACTCATAACGAAATATACTATAATAAGCACACCTGCTGTACAACTAATAGCCTCTTGTACTGTCTTTAATGTCAATATATCTATCACTATATCACCGTCACATTCTCGCCTAGAGCTTTACACTCTAGGCAATTTTTTATTACTTCTAATTTGTGTTATAATCATCTCTGAAAGGAGATGATTATATGCCTAAATTTACTAAACTTGATAAAAATTGTTCTGCTCTTTTAAAAGATATTACTAAAATATATATAAGTAGTAATTTCTACACTCCAGAAGCAAGTTCTAAATTTGCCCAAAAATACATTGGATTAGATCCTACTATTCCTGATAGTTTTTCAGAAAAAACTATTAAAGAATTGAATTTACTAGCCCAATTAGGCTATATTGAAGATATCAATTCTCCTGTACCTACTCAATATGGTCTAAAATACCATCATTATAAAAAATGGTATTATCTAGAAAAATTTGTGATACCTACTATTTTAAGTTTTATTGTGTCATTAGCTATTAATCTAATTTTCAATTATGATAAAGTTTCTCACACATTAACTTCATTAATAGATTTCATTCTAAATATTCACTAATCCTAAAAAATAAAAAGCTACATATATAACAGCATAGATAAACATTAAGATGTAACTTACAACTATTCCCATAATTGCACTAGTAAAAGCAAAACAACATAATGCCCATATTTCTTCATATATAGGATCAAGGTCAAATTTTTCTGATATAAATTCAATTAGCGGGAAAGTCATTTTATCTAACCAAAAATGAAAAAGAAAATTTATCATTTTAAATAAAATATTCATCTTATTTTAGTCCTCTCGCCTAGAGTGTAAAGCTCTAGGCGATTTTTTTATTATTAGAATTATTTATCATGGCTTGTTCAGCTTTTTCTTCTGTTCTACCCAAAATATACTGTTGGTCTTCTAACGATAATTTTAAAAAGTTATCAATTAATCTACCCAGTAAAGTTTGTTCTTTTTCACTTAAGATTGTCATATTATCACCTCTTTTGGTTTTTAAAAAACTAAATAAACTTTATTACAAACCAATTATAGCAATATAAATGTATATCGTCAATACATTTTATTATTTTTTTGTTGCTTGACAAACCAAAGGTAATAATAATATACTTTAATCAAGGAGGTAATATGATGCAACCATATGAACGAATAAAATATTTTAGAGAAAAAATTTTATGTATATCTCAATCAAAATTTGCTACCAAGCTAAAAATAAGTAAATCCAATTTAGCAAATATAGAAGTAGGTCGTGTTAGCTTAACAGATAGAGTAATTTCTGAAATTGCTGAAGCATATAATTTAAATGAAAATTGGATAAGAACAGGTGAAGAACCTGTCGAAAAACCACAAAGTCGTGAAGATGAAATACTTACTTTCTTTAATAAAATAAAAGATAATGATAATGTTTTTGCGAAGCGTTTTATACTTGCATTATCTAAATTGGATATACAAGATTGGGAAGTATTAGATAAATTAATAAATAATTATCTAAACGCTTCTAAATCAGAAACTGATATAGATATTCTTCCTAAACGAACTAAACCAGACCATAAACTTACACCAGAAGAAAAGCGTCGTATTGTTAATGAGGAAATAAACCAAGAAGAAAAGGTTCAAATATTATAAGTTTTCATTACTACAAATGGTATGTAAAAAAGGCATAAAAAAAACACCTTTTTAGGTGTATAAATAAATTAATGGTATAAGAGGTCATTATGTCTGATAATAAATTAAATTCTAATCCAATAATATCAATAGATAATACTTCTAACAAAGAAATTAATTGCTCTATAACAGTAATTAATAAAACAAAAGAACCTAAACTTCCAATAAGTAGGCAAAGTGCTAATGCTTTATTTACTTTTATGAATAACTTTACTTATTTAAAAGATATTTTAGAAACAAAACTTATTTTTCCTCGCTACTGTAGAGAAAATATTGAATATCTTGGATTAAACAATTTAGCAGAAATTGCTTTTCCTATGAAATGTTTTTGCGATATTTTTATTAATAAATTATATACACATATGAATTTATATGGCAAATATGGTATAGCTTTATCGAAAGAATGGGGTTTAAAAAATCAAATACAGCCTGTACAATATATTAATAATTCATCATTTATTATAAATAGTATACAAGATTTATATAACCATATCCAAGAACTCCATATGGAAGATGACTTTATATCTGATAAGAATAAAGATATAAAGTATATGGAAAATATTTTATATGATAGACTTAGATTTATAAAACCTATTTATGGTGATATGTATAGAGAAGGGCATCTTCTAAAAACTCTTAATTTTCACGATGAACATGAATGGCGATATGTTCTAAAAACTGATGATGATAATGTTTATCCATATATAACTGAATTTAATGATTTATATAGTTTATCTGAGGATTTAACTAAAAATCCTGATTATGGATTAAAAATAGATAGTGATGATATAAAATATCTTATAGTAAAAAGCAAGGCAGATAGAAAAGAGCTTATTAATTTTATTATTAATGATTGTTCCTATGATGAAGAGGTGGATTGGTGATATGAATACTACAATTAATAACGACTACAAAGAACAAGAACTTTCTTGGAAACCTACTATACATGTAAAACATAATCAAGATAAACAAAAATGGATTATATCACTTGAAAATATCTTAAAATTTTCTTTTATAAAAAGAAGTGAAAATACTTTAGATTATATTTATTCTATTAATCCTGATAAAGCTGATTCTGTTTTTAAAATATTATATGCTTGTAAAATATGCAAAGGATTTTTATCTGGTAAAATAAAAGCAAACGATAAAATAATTGCTGAATATACTTCAACAACAAAAAATAAAAGAGATGAAAAATCACTTGAATATCTTATAGAGTATTGGAATAAAGTATATGAACTTGAAAAACTATTAAACAAAAAATTTTCTCCTGCTGAAATAACCAAAAATTTTGATAAAGAATCTTTTGATTTTTATAGATTAGAAAGATGTTTACTAGATAAAAAACCTTACAGAATAGATGATTTTCATTTAAAAGAAATAACACTTGATGGACTAAATGAAAATTTTATTAATGAATTTAAAACAAAAAAATCATATGATTTTACTTTTAAAGAAAAAGAAACAATCACTTTTGCTAATCAACAGTTTGAATTCTATAAAGTAAAGGCTTTATTTAACGTAATAATAAAAGATGTTGAAATATCTGAAAAAACACCTCCTATTATGCTTATTAAAATATTGGTAGACAATAACAATGATGAAATGTATCTATCTGAACAAATTTTTTTAAATGAAAAAGATACATTTGCTATTATTAAGCCAGAAAACCTCGAATATTTAAAAACAGCTACACCTTTATAGAAAATTTTATTTGTTTTTATATATGAAAGGACTGATATTATGGAAAAAATAAAAGTAAATATGCTAAATGATGTATTTTTTAAATCATTGTTATGTGATGACCGTCACAAAGAATTGACCTTAAATTTTTTAAATAGTATTTTAAATCGTACAGGCGATGAAGCTTTTTATGATATTGAATTTTTAGATAAAGAAATTGACCCTATTATTGAAGCTGGAAAAGTTTCTATACTCGATATTAGGGCTAAAATGAATGACGATACTTATGTAAATGTTGAAGTACAAATCGCAAAACCTGTCGATATGAAAAAACGTGCTATGTTCTACTGGTCAAAATTATATTCATATCAAATTGGCAAAGGTGAAGATTATTCTTTATTAAAAGATGTGATATCCATAAATTTATTAAACTTTATTTTATTTAAAGAGCATAAAAGATGTCATTCATCTTGTCATATTACAGATGATTTTGATAAAAATACTGTTATTAAAGATTTTGAGATGCACTTTATAGAACTACCTAAATTTAAAATAAGTGATATAAAACGCTTAAAAAAATCTGAAAAATGGTTTGCTTTATTCTCAAATAGATGTACTGATGAAGAATTGGAGGAAATAGCTATGAGTGAACCTTCTATAAAAAAAGCTTTAGAATATCAAAATTATTTTATGCACGATGAAAAACTTCGTTATAAATACGAACTCCAAGAAAAAGCTATTCGTGATTATAATTCCAGTATGCGTGCCTCTAAACAAGAAGGTATTCAAGAAGGTATTCAAAGTGAACGTAAAACTATCGCTATTAATTTATTAAAAGCTAATATGTCTATTGATTTTATATCTCAAAATACTGGATTAAATGAACAAGAAATACTACATTTACAGCAATCATTAAATAAATGATATAATCATGAACAACTAAAAAACGCCCAGTATTTGCATTACTGAACGTTTTTATGCTGTGATATATAACCACATTCACCTATAGCGTTATTATATCACAGCTATTTTTATAAAGAAAGGCTGTGTTTTTTATGCTTAAGACAGTTATATATGCTCGCTATTCTAGTGACAAACAAAATGAACAATCTATCGAAGGTCAAATTCATGAATGTGAACAATTTGCTAAAACGCATGATATGGTTATTATTAAACATTATATTGACCGTGCTTTAAGTGGTAAAACTGACGATAGACCTTCTTTCTTACAAATGATAAAAGATAGTTCTAGTGGTCTTTTTGATGCTATATTAGTTTATAAAACAGACCGCTTTGCTCGTAATCGTTATGATAGTGCTGTATATAAAGCAAAATTGAAGAAAAATGGCATCAAGATTTTTTATGCTAAAGAAAATATTCCTGATGGACCTGAAGGAATTATTCTTGAGTCTATGCTTGAAGGTTTTGCTGAATATTATAGTGCTGAACTTAGCCAGAAAGTTAAACGTGGTATCAAAGAAAATATACGAAAAGGTTTATCCTTTGGTGGAGCTTGTCCATTTGGTTATAAAATCGTAAATAAAAAATATGTAATCGATGATGAACAAGCACCTTATGTAAAAAAAATCTTTGAAGATTATGCTAAAGGTAGACGAGCTATTGATATTTTCAATGAATTAAATACTTTACCTAATTATGCTGGAAAAGGTCGTAAATGGAATCGTTCTTCTCTAAATCGTATGCTTACTAACAAAAAATATATTGGCATATATGAATTAGAAGATGTATGTGTCAAAGATGCCATTCCGCCAATAATTGATGAAGCTTTATTCAATAAAGTTCAATCTCGTATTCTTTTTAATCGCCGTCATACTACAAGGGCTAAAGTTAACTATTTATTATCTGGTAAACTATTTTGCGGACTATGTGAACATTCTATGACTGGTAAAACAGGCACTAGCAAAACTAAAGTAAAATATCACTATTATGTTTGTAGCAATAGACATTGTAAGCAAAAAAAGTATCGTAAAGAACTTCTTGAAGATATAATTATCCAGTATACAGTAAAAGATATATTAAATCCTAAGCATTTTAAAATGATTGCTAAAAAATGTCTTGAAATACAACAAGCAGATAATAAAATCAATGATATATTATTAATGCTAAAAAAACAATTAACCGCCACAAAAACTAAAATAAATAATATAATGAATGCCATTGAAGCAGGTATTATCACAACTTCAACTAAAGATAGACTAGAACAATTAGAACAAGAAAAATATAAATTAGAACTTGAAATATCTACCCAACAATTAAATAGTAATAGGTTATTATCTGAAAAACAAATCATTTATATGTTAAATGTATTCTATAATAAAAGAGTTGATGTTTCTTTCTATAATCAAATTATTGATTGCTTTATCTATAAAATTTATATTTACTCCGACAAAATATGTATTGTCTATAACCTGAATAATAGTGATAAAGACGTGACTTACTCTGATATTAACGAACTATATAAAAGTTCGCACCTTAACTCATGCGGTTCACCATATGATTTATAAAATTAAAGCAACTATCAATGATAGTTGCTTTTTGTTTTTTGCTTAATAAAATTTTATTTACCATAAAATTACCAGCTAAAAATAAACAAAACTCCTCTAAAGCTTGAAAATTAAACCTTTTATAAAATCTCCAAAAATCCTATTATCGCTGGTAAAAAACAACTAAAATCCTTGTGTATCAATACTTTTAATAGTATAATGAAAATCATACAGATTGATTTTTCTAGCATTTAACTTTAACAAGTGTTGTATTTGAATAAAGATTTTGTAAAGTTAACTGGGATTATGGCGACCCATTTAACTTTAACAAGTGTTGTATTTGAATTAAATAAACGGAGCCGAGAGGAAATTTTTGTAAAATTTAACTTTAACAAGTGTTGTATTTGAA
>ULNR01023670.1_pt1 | contig 53549 bp, 67 predicted proteins | sample 1951971 | NCBI WGS metagenome assembly ULNR01 (sample SAMEA4835582, study PRJEB28245) | human gut metagenome | biome: gut microbiome; material: fecal sample | place: Denmark | collected 2008 | reverse complement strand
TCTTCCGTGCACAAATGGAATTTTATTTCTAATTCATATATTATTAATAAATTTAAAAGAACTACTTTTTAAGTAGTTCTTTTTTATAAAATCTTAATATTTATTTAATACTTTTAACGAAGTCCTTTATATATAAACACTTTGCAGTGTTATTTTTATACAAAAGTGCTACAAAGTGCTACCTATTTTTAAATAATAGTATTGTCATCTAAGTAAATTTCTAAATTTTTCTTTGTTATTCTCCATTGTCTGCCAACTTTAGTTCCTCTCATTTCCCCATTTCTCAATAAATAACCAACTGTACTTTTAGGGATTTTCAGTAAAGTTGCTACTTCATCTGGTGTATAAACATCATCATTTAAATTAAACTTATTTAAATTCAATATAAATTCCTCCTTTAAGGGCTCTCTACAGTTTATAACAAGGCTATAGAGAGCTTTTTATTTTACATTAATACAAAATCATCAAGAATTGGGTTTTGACTATTAGAGCAGGCTATTTTACATTTAGCACCTATAGAAAAATTATCTCTCCATGTTTTCCATTGTTTTGCAAATATAGTGCAATTATATTCTCTATAATTAGTGCTAAACACAACAAAAGCCATTTCTTTTCCTTTTTTATCCTTATGCAATTTTATTTGTTTAATCGTAGCATCTTTTACTCGTGGTATTTCTGAAAAAGTAAACTTTAGCACCTCGTTCTCTAATTGACAATTAGATACTTCTTGCCAATCTGTAGTTTCTTCTAAGGTGCATTTTTCTAACTTTTCTTTCCATGATGCTAATTGCCGTTCATATTTTCTAATTTCTTTAGCATCATTTTTTAGTTTAGCATTTTCGAGTGCTAGAGAATTTTCATCTACTTTTTGTTTGCAAGTATTCTTTCTCTTTAAAAAGTCCTGCATGGAAACTAACTGCATAAGCATTTTTCCTCTAGGGATATTTAAGAAATCCATAGCACCAGCTTTAATTAAACCTTCAGTAATCTTTTTGTTGTTATGCTCAACCACATCTTGATAATCTTTGTAATGGATAATATCAACCTGTGAACCAACATTACGAATATAAGTTAAACCAACTCTAATACCTTCTTTTTCAACTTGCCATTTTAGATTTCCTTTGCGTAAATCTGGTGGTAATATTTTAATATCAAGTCGTTTACATTCTTCCATATAAGGTACAACATCTTTCTGGTCTTTTTTTGAATTAATTAAAGCACACATAAATTCTTTAGGGTAATAGACTTTTAAATATGCTGTAATATAACTCAAATATCCATATGCAGTAGCATGAGATTTATTAAAAATATATCTACCAGCAGCTTTTATTTGATTACCAATATATTCGGCAATCTCTTTGCTAAACCCATGCTTGATTACGGCTTCTTTAAAATCTTGAGTTGCTTTTTCAATTTTATCTTCTTCTTTTCTACCAATAATTTTTCTCAACATATCTGCTTGTCCTAATGTATATCCTGCTAATTTCTGTGCAAGTAACATTACCTGCTCTTGATATACAATAACGTTATAAGTAGGACTTAAAACTTCTTCTATTTCTTTACAAAGGTAAATTATTTTTCCACCATTTTTACCATTTATATACGAATCAACTAAACCACTTCCTAGTGGTCCCGGTCTAAATAATGCAACTAAAGCAATAACATTTTCAAAACAATTTACTTTCATGTCTTTAGCCAACTTTTGCATACCTGGAGAGTCCATCTGAAAACAACCTAATAAATCAACATTTTGATATAATTTAAATACTTTTTTATCGTTTATATCCAAATTAAAAATATCAATTTTATCTTTTATTTGTTTTAAAGTATTATCAATGACATCTAAAGTATTTAGCCCTAGAACATCTAACTTCATCAATCCAAAATTTTCTAAATCATGGAAATTACCAGAAGCAACTTGTGTCCATATTTTTTCACCATCAAGTGATTCGTCAGATATACTTTGATATTCGATTGGAGCATAGTTAATTGTATCATCAGGTGTTATTAAAATTGCTGAAGCATGACTACCAAAAGCACCAATTCTACCATAAAAATGTTTAGCTGTGATTATAAGCTCTTCTTTATTAACTTTAGCCTTTACGTTCATAATATCATCTATTTCTTTAATTTGTTTGGTAATATCATTTACAACAGTAGTATCAATTCCTAAAACTTGCCCTGCACGTTTAATAGCAGCTTTATTTCCAAGATAAGAATATGTTCTTATCTTCATTACATTCCCATATTTTTTTACCAAATAATCTATTGCTTCACCTCTACGAGAAGTTTGTAGGTCATTATCTATGTCTGGCGCGGAAACACGTTCTGGATTACAAAAACGTTCAAATAAGAGATTATACTTTATAGGGTCTACGTGATGAATACCAAGAAGCCAAGCTACTACACTTCCACTTACAGACCCACGACCAATACCAGTAAAAATATTATTCCTTTTACACCAGTTAAGAAAATCCCATGTTAATAGTAAGTAATTTGTATATCCACATTTTTCAAGCATAGATAGCTCGTATAAAAATCTATCCCCATATTCTTTATAATGTCCTTGTGGAACTTTATCCTTCCATACACCTCTACAGATTTCTTTTATTTTTTCGCAAGCGTCATTTATTGGATAGGTTGGGAAATGATTACCAGCAGGGGCTAAATTATATACTTCAATTTTATTGGTAACCTCTTGTGTGTTTTTAATCAACTCTCTTGTAATATTTTGTGGCAGAAAATTAGAATTTAATAATTCATCTTCGCTCCATAGGTAGTTCGTATCAGTGGTATAGTATTCTTCTTTTTTTAATCCTATCCATTTTTTATGCCATACAGCATCTTCTTTTTTAGAATAATGTGCATCTGTTGTAACAACAGCTTTAACTTTATACCTTGCACAATAAGATAATAATTTAAAATTATATTCTTTTTGTTCATCAATAGGGTGTGGTTGCACCTCTAAATAAAAATCATCACCAAAAATATTTTTAAAATATTGCACCCATTTTTCTCCATCTTCGGTGTTGATTATAGATGCTAAGCAAGCACTTAAACAAATCAATCCATCTGAATATTCCGTTAATTCTTTAGAGTCTATTCTAGGCTTAAAATAGAAATGCCCATCATCTTTATTAAATGCAATCTTATTCAATCTTTTTAGGTTCATATAACCTGTTTCATTTTTGGCAAGTAAAATAAGATGGTGTGTAAATGCTCTATCTTTTATAAATTTATCTTCACAAAAATAGAACTCACAACCAACAATAGGCTTAATATCCTGTTCTAAAGTTTTTTTATGAAATTCAATTACACTTGCCATTGTCCCATGTTCTGTTATTGCAACAGCTTCTTGTCCAAGCTCCTTAACTCTATTTAATATTTCATCAATAGTTTGGTAGCCATCAAATAAACTATGGTCGCTATGGACGTGCAAATGGGTAAACACTATTTATCCCTCCTCGCCAGCATTAAATTCTTCACTATATTTGTCTATTAAGCTAGGTATACATATAAATTTTACTTCACCATAAAACGCTTCTCTTAACTCTCTTAACACATTATTATAAACATATTTAACTTTTTCTTTCATTTGTATCTGAAATTTCAAAAATACAAATTGTGTTTTTATCCATTACGTTATACTGTTCAAGATAGCTAATTACACCAGCACCATAGATACAATATATAAATGTTCCGTTAGAATAACTACTACGTTTGCTTGTTATACTTGCTAATTTATCTGCATTTATAAATCGTTCATCATGCGTTTCAATCCACATTTTGTTTCTCCTTTTTAAATTAACATATATATTCTTGACTTATATCTGTAATTTCATTTAATTCACATTCTGTAATACGAAAAAAGCTTATATCAAAAATATCACAGTTTTTCAAATGTCTTTTTGCTACATCTTTAGCTTTATCTCTATTGTCAAATACACCAACACAAATATCTTCATAATCGCTTATCCAATCTTCTAAGTCATAATCATAACGTGGTATTTCTTTTGTTAGTGTTAAAACATAAAATTTCATATTATTTCCCCTTATCTTCTTCAAACAAAGGATTCTTCTTAAAATATTCATCAACTGTCATACCATTAATTCTAGCTACTCCATCAGGTGATGGCTTATTTGGAATATTAAGTTCATCAAATATTTTCTCTAATAATTTAAGATCTTTCTCAATTTCTTCATCAGTGAATGTCATTTATTATTCCTTTCGTACTCATTATAAAAATCAAGAATTTTCTCTGCTAATTCTGGATTATCCCATTTATTTCCAATAACCTCAAAACAATTTATTTCTTCATTTGGGATATTTATTTTTGCTACAAATCTACATTCACTTTTGTACCATTCAACAACACCTATTACATTTTTCCCATCTTTATTTTGTATTAAATCACCTTCAAATACTTTTTTCTTATTACAATCGACAGCATTAGTATATTGTCCAACTGTTTCTGCTTCAACTCTAATATTAATCAAAGAGCCTTTTGGATTAATATAATAATCATCTTTTCCGCCTACACCCTCAATAAGATTTCCTTGAACCCAATCACCTTTTTTATAAATTAAACCATAATCTTCTTTTGATTTACCTCTAAATAAAATTTCTCTATTCATTTTTTATTTTCTCCTTGTATTTTAATTCCAAAATCCACCATTATATAATATTAAAATCCATATAATTACCGAAAATGTCCTCCACCCAAAACTTATTGTTTCAAGCTTGCCATCAAGAAAAACTCCTGAACAAAAATCCATGCTTAATAATATAATTGCTAATATTTGTGGCATATCCATTTTTTTATTCCTCCTTGTCTTTTTCTAAATTAATCCAATTACATGGTGGTTCAATCGTATGAACTGGACAATTAACTGAAAAAGAACAATTTTCATTTGAACAGTCTATATCTAAATCCTTGCAAAAATTTCTAATAACTCTAATAGCGTCATTCATTAATTTCAGCTTTTTTTCGTCCAATTAAAAAACACCTCTATCATATTTACCTAAATAACTAAATTTTGAATTTTTATCATCACAAATATTACACGGATAATCTTGAGTGATATTTTCTTTTTTATAAGTGCATATATTACAAATACTTCCATCAATAAATTTAGAATTTAATTTACATTCGCAACATGGTTTTTCTAGTTCATCTCTAAAAAAATATTTACAGAACAAACAATTATTTTTTCCAATATTGTTACTCATATTTACCACTCCTTAAACCACTTCATGCAACCTATACGCATAAAATCTTTTATTTGTATATCTGTTAATGGTGAAACTTCTTTTCTTTTTGGAGCTTTAACCCTAATTTTACAATCATAAGAAACTGTTATTATACCTGCAATTCCGTTTACTTTCTCTCGTATTTCATCTTCATACTTTTTATATAGCTCTTCAGGAAAAGCATAATATAAAGCACTTACGAGCGGAGAAGAATGATATACTTTTTTGTTGAAATCATTTCTGAAGTCGTTTATATCAACTTTGATTTCAACTTCTACTAGATAATCTGATTTAGTGATATACACTATATCAGCTTCATACATTTTAGATGGTTTTTGCCATGCTTCTAGTTTTTCTATTTCTGGTAACATCTCTTTTCTATATTCACCTGTCATCAGAACATTAGGAATACAGATATTTTTTATACCAAAATGTTTGCCTAATTTAAGCTGCATTTCTGTTTCTGTCATATAATTTATACCCTTTCTTTTTATTTGTAAGTATTTCCATATCTTTTGCAATTAAAACATTTATAAAATTTTTTCTCTTTTTTCTCGCAAAAGAGAGATATTCCACAATGGGATAAATTAAATTTGTATTTTGGTTTCAATTTGGGGTACTTTTTATAAAAACTACATTTGCTTAATAAATCATTTTGTTCTGCTGTAATCGGTTGCATGAAATCTTTTAATTTATATGCAAGAACGCTACATTCTTCATCAATAGGAACTTTATGACAAATTACTAAATCTTCATTAGTATCTACATCTTTAGCTATGTCAATAATCTTATATTCTCCTCCTTCAAAATAAACCCAAACATCACCATTACGAGGGATATCTCTATCTTTATTCATTTTTTATTCTCCTCTCATACTTCAGTTATTGTTTTTCTGCAAATTTTTTTAGAGTTTCCCATTTAAAATCTTTGCCTTCTGCATCTTTTAGCAATAATGGGACTTCATAATCAAAAATATCTGGACTAACAATTAGCTTTCGTCCATCACATAAAGTTGTATTTAATTCTCTATTATCCATAAACAATACCTCTTTATTAGATTTATCAAAATGCCACATTCTGCTACCACAGCAAGCATCTAATATCTTTTTATCCATAATACTATTACACCTTTATTTTTTTCCTTTATCGGCAAATTAAAGTATATTTTTAACAATATTTTTCACTTTAACTTGCCGATATTTTATTATTTTATCTTCTCATTTTTCTTTTAATCATCTTCAATACATAAATATTTTTTTACTGCTTTTGTTATACCTCTATTACAATTTGAACAGTAAAATTTTTCTTTATATTGAGCCGTATATGACATATCTCCATCAATACTCTCACCAAATTCATCAAAAAACAGAACATCTTTACCTCTTACAGGTTTTTCACTCCTAAATCCTTCTGATTGTTTACAGTATGGACATATAAATGGTTGTTTTTTTATTTCTTCCATGTTATCATCACCTCTATTTTGCCTTAAAATTGTAGACTGTTTTCAATCTATCAATTACTTTAACAGTATCGCCGACAAGTTCTTCAATCCCCTGCTTATATGCTTCTGGTGCTTCATCTAATGTTTTCTCACACACAGAAGTTGTATAGATACCTTCCATATCTTTTTTAAACTCGTCTAAAGATAATTTTTTCTTAGCCTGTTTACGGCTAAACACTCTACCTGCACCATGAGGGGCGGAATAATTCCATTCTGGATTGCTTTTGCCTACACAAAGTAAAGAACCATCTCGCATATTTAATGGAATTAACAATTTTTCTCCTCTTTTAGCAGAAATTGCACCTTTACGAATTATATTGTCATCTCCAATGTAGTTATGAACTGTGTGAAATTTATCAAGATAAGGGCTATCATTCCAATTCATGTTATTAATAATTTCAATAGCTATTGTTTCTCTATTTAAACTAGCGTAATCAGAACACACTCTCATATCCCTTAAATAGCATCTTAAATCCTCACCTTCTAACCAACATAATTCATCAGGAACAATTTCTTTTGGTATTTCTCTTTCATATCTAAAGTTTAATTCAGCTCGTGTTTGCCAACTCTTGCAGACATGAACACCTAAAAATCTACTGCCAGAATGAATAATTAAATAACATTCTTTTGTTTTTTCACTTTCAGCAATCTCTATAAAATGATTTCCACCACCTAGAGTTCCTATACTTCTAGCGACATAATCAACTCTATCACCTGGTAAACCCCAAACATTTCCATTTACATCTTCTACCCATTCAGCAAAATTACCATATGCTTTTTCTCTAATATTAAATCCAGACGGAATAAATTCATTAATGACTGCATCTAATTTAGCAAAATTAATTTCTTCTTTTGTTTTTTCTAGGTTTACAGTTAACATTCCGCACCCAATGTCAACACCAACAAGATTAGGAACAATTTTATCTTTGACGTCCATAGTAAAGCCTATAGTGCAACCTTTACCAGCATGACAATCTGGCATAATACGAATTTTTGTACCTGCAAAAGCTTCTATATTAAGCAAATTTTTAATCTGTTCAATACAAGCTTCTTCTACATTTTCAGTAAAAATTTTTGCAGTATTGAATTTTCCTTTTAATATCATTGTTCATTCTCCTTTTCATACTGTGTCATAGCATAATCATATTCATTTACACCAAACTCATTTTCATAAAATAAATCTCTATATTCTTTTAATGGTCTTTCATTGTTTTCCCATTCTTGATAGTCAATGAGGTCTAATATTCCTTGAAAAAGAATATAATTTTCCTGCAACAATGCTTTACATTCGTCATCAGACCAATTATCTGTTAAAAAATCTTCTGCTATTTCTATGAAATCCTCTAACAAATAATAAGGTATAAATAATCCACCTTCTAATCTATGTGTTTTCTGACTATAGCGAATATACATTTCTAATTTGTTTTCTTTTATAAAGTCATATAATGTCATTATTTATTCTCCTTTTAAGACAAGTGTTTTAATATATCTCTTAATGAAACTATGCCAATAATATCGCCATATCTATATCCATTAAATTCATCTGAGTCATAAATCTTATATATTAATCTTATACAAATAGATAAAATTAGCATTTTATTCTTTTCTCTTACCATATATTTCATGATTTCTAATATATTATTAATATTGAAATCATCTTTTAAGTTATTTACTAAATTAAATCTTCTTACTTTCTCATCATCAGAATATTTTGACATTAATTTTAATTTATATTTAAGGTCTTTGTCGTCAACTACAACCCATCTGTCATAATAATCGCCACGAACAAAATATTCAGGCAATAATTTTAATAGTCTTAACTCATTTCTATTTTTTACTACTTTATAAACATAAACTGACTTATGAATAGCAAAAAAATCATCAATCTCTAAAGGTAAGTCTTTATATTTATAGCTATCCATAGCTGCTTGTATCAGCTTATTTCTTTTTTCTGTTGAATAAAAGTCCATTATTTATCCTCCCAATCTGTAGGTAAAGAATAAATGTTTTTTATTGTATTAGGATTAATATTATAGTATTTTAAAAGATTATCTGTATATTCTTCACCAAAATGTTTTATCATAATATCTGTATATCTAATTGGATTAAGTATTTTACCAAAGTAATATTTTTCAACCTTAAAATCTCCTAAGATATAATAACCAATATCATTATCGTTATTATCTATAGCAAGAACAGGAATACCTTTTTTTGTTGCATCTAATATTTCTATTCTTTTTACATTTAAGTTTCTCGCTTTATGGATTAATAAACATTTTTTTGTTAAATCAAAAAGCTGTTCTTTTGTTAATTGCTCAATATACACTTAGTACACCTCTTTTAAATCAACTAAAGGTTCATTTCTTCTTAACAGTTTTAATATTTTCTCTTTATTTTGTTCCGCTTCTTCTCTTGTTTTGAAACAGTTTCCCATTAAAAACAACGCAATGTCTTTCGCAACATATGAATGGTATAATACAGAAAAAATAGTTCCGTGTGGAGTAATATACCAAAATTCTTCTCCATCTTTAGGTCTTTGTTTGGATGGTGTAATTTCATATCCTTCGCAAAATATAATTAATAATAACCAACTTAAGTCTGTTTCTTTCCATTCACCTTCATTACTATAAAACTGTATCTTTGGTATAGTTCCCCACATTCCTTCTTTTTCTATTATTTTATACTTAACTTCGTTATTACTACTTTTAACCCAAAATGGTTTATTAAACTCTATTCCATTTTCTTCCATAAATTGTTTGATTAAATTTTCATTTTTCATATATATCACCTTTTATTTGTTCCTAGAGAGTACAAAATGTACCCTCTAGGCTTTTATTTTCTATGCAATGTGAGATAATTGTCTTGCTTTTTCTTGTGCAACAAATTTATCTCTCTTACTCATACGATTTATGCTTTTGTCAACATTTGCCACATAACCCAATTTGGTTAATATTTCATGGATTTTCAAACGACCTTTTTGCGTCCATCTAGTAGAAACATAAGAGCCTACAATAGAACCATGCTCAACATCAAAAGTTTTACTTTCTGTTAAACCCTGATTTTGATATTTTGCATATAAAATCCACTGATTATTAACTTTTTTAATCAACTTTTGCTCATTTAAAATTCTATTTAATTTTATAGCACTCATTCCATAATCAGCACCAATTTGACTGCTAGTCATAGTCCCAACGGAATTAAGAATAGTATCATAATACGTAAGTTTAGGTTTTGCTTCTTCAAGTTCTTTATTAACTTGCTCTAAAGCTACTAAAGCTTTTTGTTTAGCTTCTCGTTCCTGTTTTAATTCTGTTGCTAATCTTATAATTGTATCTGGATTAGTTAAGACTTCTTCAATTTTATCTGGTGTTAAATAAGCACCATGTTTTCTGATTGAAGGTAATACTTCATCAAATATCCATGTTTCAAATCTTTCAGCAGAAGGTAATTCACTTTTTGAAGCTAAACGATAAACATCACCTTCTGTTATAAATAACATTTCTTGTTTACCACCATTTGTAGGGTATTCCATTTTGGAACACCCTTTGCAATGTGTTCTAATTGCTTTATGTGGAATAGCATATCCAAGTCCTTCAGCAACATCTTTTCCTACAAACCAAATTTTGCCATTCACTATCATTGTTCTAACCTGTCCAAATTCTTGATTGCTAAAAATTTTTAATTCATTCATTTTTATTCACCTATCCTATCATCATTGTTGCACCTAATATTAAACATAGAGTGCATATAAGGTTTTTTCTCTTTTCTTGAGATATTTCTTTTTCTAATTCCTCGCTTATATATTTAAAATGGGGAATATAATTTATAACTTTTTTATCCATTCTATTTCCTTTTGTTCATATATGTTAACTATACAATAATAGACGTAATCTTTTGAAGATTTAGTTTATTCTATAATTACCATATTGTTTTTTTAGTGAAATCTCTACAATTATATGATTTTACTTCATCTTCAATTCCAAAATATTTCCGTCTATACTCAAGTTGTTTTTCTAAATCGCCTGCATATATATGGGCTGTTATAAAACCTTCAGATACACCATATTTTCTTGCTAAATCAATTATCTCAAATAAAGATGTTTTATTAGGTTTTACATATTTATTTAAAATCTGCCTAGCAGCACCCTCTGTTACGTAAATAGTCTTTTTCTTAGCTATTCCGCCTTTACTCTTTTGTAAACAAACACGTAGCACTTCATCATTGTCTATGTCCTTTAATAATCTTTCAGGAACATATGTGTGCAATTTAGTAAGATTAAATACATCTTTCAACAAGTAATATTTTCTGTTTCCTAATAAGCTATAAGAAATACTATTTATCATTAACAAAGCTCTCCTTCTTTTTTACTACATTTTTTATATTATCATGCTTCTAGCTCCATTCAAGCCCTGTAGTAAAAAAAAATTTTAAATACCCGTAATTTATATTGCTTTAAGTATATATAACAAGCAATATCTGTAGAGTTTGATTGATTTATCTTATACACTTATTCCATCTCCTTTTCTTTAGCTAAATTTCCTATAATAGATTGTAATACAGTGCTTTGTTTTCCACTTTTAGCTAACTTATTTAAAAAATCACTTGCATTTTCAGGTAAAAATTCAGGAACTTCTAAAGGTACAGGTTTAGGTACATTATTAGAATCAGCAGCATAATCATGTCGTTCATTCATTTTTCTTTGTGTTTCTCTTGTTTCCTCTACTCTAACTTTATTTCTAGTATTCCAACTAACTAATAAAGCTACTAAATTTGTAATTGGTTCACCATTCTTGGTTTTCCAATCCCGTAAAGAATAATAATTATAAAATTCTTCAGCATCCACATATTCCAAATTATTATTTTTTATATAATCATTAATAATATTTATATCAATCATTATATTATTATATATATTATTCTTATTTCTTATATCTTTATTCTTATTATATATATCGTTACACTTTGTTACATCACGTTTCATATCCGTTACATTATCGTTACATTGTAACGCTTTTTGTCTGGCTCTATATTCTCGTACTCGTTTTGTACTTTCAGCTTCAGAACCAATAGCTCCCATTGCTTCAACTAGGGCATATTTATTTTCTTCAATACAATCAATAAGTTTATATTTTTCAAGATAAGATAATAAATATGCTACATTCATTTCTTCTTCATCTAAGATTAAAGCTAATTCCTTTGCAAGGTTATCTTCTAATCCTTCAAATTCAATAATGCCTTCATTTTTTATAGAATAACATTGCAATTCTAAATATATTAAAGCGTAGGTATCACCACCAGCAACTGATCTAAGTTTTTTTATTTTTGGTGAATTAAAATAATCTTCTCTAAGTTTTAACCAATATCGTCTTTTTGTCATACAAAATCTCCTTTAATAAAATAAGATTTTATAACCTTATTTTGTAATTTTATACAAAACCTTCTTGAATTTTCCATTTTCCCGAACAATTTCTTTTTTTATATATCCTAATTGTTCTAATTCTTTAATTCCGTTAGCAATCGCTGTTGTTCCATCTGAACTTATTTGTTTTAAATTTTCAAGTGTAATGTTGATTTTACCTTGATAAATAATTAAATATATACCTTTAGCTTTAAAAGATAATCTGTTATCTGTTAATATTTTATCTATTTCTTGTGAGTACATTTTATTTTCTCCTTATGTTTATTTTTTTATTTATTATATCAAATCACTTTAATTTTCTTCTTTCTGTAGCTTCTCTACCATCTATCTCGCCTTGCTTTCTAGCATCACTTATAGCAGCTTCACTATAATATTCAATTTTAAATTTTATTGATCCATCTTTAATATCAGGGTGTATTTCATTTACTTTAGCTATAACTTGATCAGAAATAACCAGTGATAAGGCTCTACGTTGCTCACTTAATGCTTTATTAACTGCTCTAATAAAAGAACTTGCATAAGCATTTTGAACACCTTTAGATGTTCCATATTTGCGTCTAGCTAATGCTTTTTGTTTTACAATACCTCTATCAATAAGTTCACATAAAACATTAAACATTTTTGTAGCTACTTTTACGTCTTGTTCATACCCATAAAATCTAATAATGTATGTTGATTTTCTAGTTTTAACATTAATTACAGGTGATTTAATAACTTGACAACAAAAATTATCACCGATTACACCAGCAAGAAAGGATATTCATGTTTTAGTTTTGATTTTAACATCATTACGAAATACCTCTTTTGGTTTGGTAATGTCTACCACTTCTGAAATCTTATATTTTTTCATTAAACGTTGAGCCATTAAACCAGCAGCAATAGCTTCCTGTTCAGTTGCACCATTCTCTACAGTTTTGTTAAGTAGTGCCATTATTTTATTCATTATTTTTTCGTTTTCCATGAGTATAATCTCCTTTCCTCTTTGAATACACTTTTTTGTCTTGCTTATTTTTTGTCAAGCATATTTTTAGAATTTATTTATTATATTTGCTAAATCTGATGCACTTGTCGCAATGTATCTCATTGTTGTACTTATGCTTTTATGTCCACAAGCTCTAGCTGTTAAAGCTATATTACTATGACTTTTTTGATAGAAATTAGTTGCAAAGTAATGTCTAAATGAATGACAATGCAAGGCAGGATATCCAGCTTTAATACAATGATTTTTAACAATATCTTTTAGATAATTTGTAGTATATTTACCACCACGAGGAGAGTTAAAAACATAGTCCCCTGTATTTCGGTCTTTACTATTAAGCCATTCTATTAACAGTGGCTTTAATTTAGAATTTATAATACATAATCTATCCGTATGATTTTTTGTATTACGTATAATGAATTTATTTTCCTCTAAAGAAATATCTTTAATAAGCATATTTTGAGCTTCAGAAATACGAAGTCCAGCATATGACATTAAAGATACTAACAGCTTAACTTTTTTATCAGTTGTACTATTAATAATTTTTTCTACTGCTTCCTGTGTTGGTGCTTCTGCAAGTTTTTCTTGTGTATGAATAGTTTTAGTAAATCTTTCTACTTCTTCACAGTCTTTTTTGTAAAACTTCAATGCTCTAATCCAAACTGATAAATAGAATTTCTTTGAATTAATAGACATATTTAAGTTCATAATCTCTCTTACTGTGTCCATATTTATAGGTTTATTTTCAAATTTTCTTAATATTTGTGCATATTTTGTATAGGTTTTATCTCCTCTACTTAACTTGATTTCCTCTAAATATTTTGTAAACATTGGTTTCACCTCTAAATTATTATTAATAACGATTGTTTGATGATGTTAATAAAATGATAAATAGTGCCATTAAAAACCCTAGAATAATACTCATAATATTCACCTCTTGTTTATAAATTATCTATTTTTATTTCTAAATAACTTTTTTCAGACTTATATTCGTTTCCATTTTCATTATCATATTTAGGATTTTTTATACAGATATAATAATTATTAGACTCTATGTCTATTTTTCTTATATATCCTTCATTTTTTAAAATCATAAATTCTCTTGAGAATATATCCTCTCTATGATTGAAAGATGAAATAAATCCAAAATTTTTAGTTACTTTGCAATAAATTCTATTGCTATCATATAGGGAAATGTATTTTAATATATCTTTGTCGTACATCAATGTTTCTACTAGGTATTTTTTAGCAATATTAAAAGCAGCTTGTTTGTTGTTAGTAGCATAAATATTTTTAATATCATCAACGATTTTATCCATAGCAATTTTTTCAAAATAGAAATCTGAATAAAAGTCGTGTGATATTTCTTCTGTCCAATGATTTTTCCAATAATCATAATCGTATTCTGGCTCTTCTTCTGCTAATTTTAGTATATTACTAGGAACTTTTGATATTTCCCAATTACCTCTTATTTCTCCATCTGAACAACTTGTAATTTTATATACAAGCATTTCTTCTGTGTATATCTCCATAACCATTGGAATATATTCGTTTCCATTTTCTTCGTATGACTCATTCAAAATAAGCCATAGAAAATTCTTATTCAATATCATATCTATAACTTCAAAAAAACCTTTATTTGAGGTTATTATTTCTTTTTTTAATTTGTCCCACAGTTCTTCTTCTCTAGTTTTTGTCTTTGGTAATATAGGATTCTCAATATCTAAAATTTTCCCTTTATAGGTAATGTATGGCTTCTCATCACCATTTCCTTCATTTTCTTTCATTATCCTTTTTAAGGTTTGGCTATCTATGTTTTTTACGTTATACATTTGTTTAAAATTAGAGCCATCTTCGTAAAAATTAAAAACTACTTTCATAATTCATTACTCCTTTAATATTATTTTTTATTTCTTTTTGTTCTACCTATTCTGATAAAATTACGTTCCATATCAGGATCATGTAAAAAATTACTCATAGTTTCAATATAAGATTGAAGTTCTTTATCTAATCCATAAAGAGTAAACTTTTTAAAATGAGAACCTGTCAAGTATTTCTGAATAAATTTTATAGTATATACAGGATATTTAAATCCTAAATAGTTGCAATCAATCGCCTTTTCATAACTTAAACAAGCATGAGCTATACTCATTAATTCAGCAGCATTTAATTTTATATCTTTATTTGTTTTAACTGCATCTATGACACGATTACAAAGTTCTTCATTTTTAATCCAATCATAAGGAAATTTCAAAATACTAATATTTCTTAAAAGTTCTAAATACATAACAATACCACCTTTTATTTAATCTTTAATAAACTACTATACATTTACCATCTATACTGAATAAATTTCAATAAAACCATTACTAACAAATTTTCCATTAGCACTTAAACGAGTATTTTTCCCTATAAGTTCATAATTAACATAATCTTTTAAAGCTTCATCAATTTCACCAAATAAACCTATATTAACCATATAACGACCGAATTCTTCATCATTAAATACATCTGGATAATATTGAAAAGCTTGTTTTTGAAAATAAAATAATGTCTTGTCATAATCTTTTAGATATTCAAATAACGCTTTTACTTCTTCTTTCCAATAAGTATTACTATTATTATATTTTTTAGGATTATTTAAAAATATATTTATATATAAATCATTTAAATCATTCATTTCTATAACCTACCTTTTATTTAATTTTTAATAAACTGCTATACACTTACCATCTATAAAATCACAGTTCCAAGAATTAAAAAATTCTTCGCCAATTAGTTGAAAATCTAATACTTTGTATATATCATCTGGAATTTCATTTCGTTTATATGTCCAATGGTTATTACTGACCATATATACCCCAACGTCATATATATCATCAGCTTTAAAAATATAATATCTGTTTTCTATTATCTTGTTATAGGCTTCATAAAAAGATAGCCCTAGCTCTAATATCTTTTTAAAATCACTCTTTAAGCGATTAGAACTCAAATAATTGAAAACATTAATTATATTCTGTAGCTCATCAAATTCTATCCAATCAAAATCTAAATCAGTTTTTATATCATCTACATAAATACTCCCCATTTCTTCAGAAATATTTTTTAAGTTTGGGTTTTTGCTCAAGTCTACCCATTTTGAATCAGTCCCATTTGAAAGACATATTTTTAAATACATAGTAATACCACCTTGTTTATAAAATTATTAAGGACTCAATAAAAGGTATAAATTAGATTTAAACTCCAACTTATACCCTCTGATTCAATTCTTAATTATTCTTATAATCTAGCAAAAGCATAGCAGCCTATTATTTGCCCTTCTTTTATTTATAATAAAAATGCACTCTATAGAATTTCTATAAAGTGCATTTTATAATACTTTCTCTGTAACATATTTTACATTATAGCCTTGTCTAAAAAATTCATTTAAGCTATTAAATGGAATGTCTTTAATAAATCCACTATAATGGAAAAATTTATTATATTCGCCATAAATCAAATACTTTTGTCTAGTTTTTGGGTGTGTTAAAAGCCTCCAATTATTAATATTTAATACATTCTTATTATTCCAGTTGGGAATAAATTCATATTCTTTTAAATGCTTATCTAGTTTATCTGTATTTTCTAAATCATCATATATTTTGTCAGTGTTATAATCCAAAATACTACCAGCCTGCAACGCTCTAAACTCTGCTCTTTTAGCTTGAAAACAGCATATATTGCCTTTTAAATAATAATTATTATATGCATCAACATTATATTTATATGTTTTTTCAGCTCGTGCTTTCATTTTTTCATATTCATAAGCTTTATATAATAAATCTGGTATATCAAGTTTTTTTACATCTATCATTTTTATTTACCTCTTTTGTTATAATATCTACTTTTTGTTAGTACCACGTTTGGCAATAATACAACTAACATTATCATTAGTATCAAATATAATGTTGATTTAATTTCAACTAAGTTATCTGTGAAAACACATAGAATCAAAGATATAAAAATAAATGTATCTAATAACATATTCATAAATAAACCCTCCTAAAATCTAACATCAATTATTTTTATAAACTCATTATTAATAGGTTTGTATTCTACATATAGATATTTACAAGAATGAAAAGCAAATTGCATAGTATTATCTTTTGTATAGTCGTGTAGTGTAACATAAAGCCCTATATTTTCCATATAATTTATCAAGCTGTTAATAGATGTTGTTTTATAAAGTAAATCTTTTTGTATTAAGTCTACAATTCTATTAAATAGAATTACTGTATTATTTCCTTCTTCAATCATTGCAACATAATCACTTAATGTATACATTTTTATTCAGCTCCTTCAAAAACTAATATTATTTTATTCCCAAAGATATTATAAACTTCGCTATTTTCACCATGAATAAAAGATTTTATAAACGATTGGAAAGCATCAACTAAAGGTACTATTGCATTTGTAGCATCTAATAGACTAATTGGCTTCTGAATATCGTTTTCTTCAATGTAAATTCTATATCTTTGCTTAACTTTAATATATTCATTGTCAGCAATTTTTATACATTCGTCTACATATGGATTATAATTTGGTTCATAATAACATTTTTGCTGCTTATTAAATATTGCTTCTATCAAATAAAATTTTTCTTTTAATAGATATGACATCTGGTAAAATGTTTTTTTATATACAGTGTCGTTTTTAATATAAAGAATATCCATTGAATTATTAAATTTTATTAATCTGTCTAAAGCTTCTGTAATATCATTTAGATTATCTATACTAGACAATAGAATATCATTATTAATCAATCCTAAATCTATATATTTGCCATTCCATTTATCAAAGAAAAACATTTCTTGCCCCTCTGTACCTTTTGAATTGATGAGCTTTATATAATAATCATAAATAAGATTATCGTTATCAATATCACCTATTGTATACAATAGGTATTTATTTTGTATATAATATGTTCTCAATGCTAGCATTTTATTCAATCCTTTCTAAGCTATTAATTATAATGATGTTCAATCGTCTACAAATTCAACATTATTTAAGTTATTGCTAAATAATTCTTTGATACAAGATTTATAATCTTGAATATAAATATACCCTGTACGATATCTCAAGTTTAATTTGCTTGCAATTGATTCAGTTGCATTTCTATATCCTTTATCATTGCAATGTAGCACAGATATTTTATATACCTTATTCCCATTTCTATTTATTTTAAAACTTTCAAAAATTACAATGTGTTTATCCATGTCTAAAGCCTCCATTTTTTTAAATGTCTTATAGTCTGCATTATTTTTAATGATGATATTATTTTCTTCTAATAGTTCGCTAGTAATAGAGTGTATTTCTCTAATATCACCATAAATACAAAGACCATGCACAGAAAAATATTGTCTTAATTTGTCTATCTTGAAAGATAAATCAGACAAGTATAAATCAATTTGTTTTTTTGCTTGCTCAATATCACCTAAAGCCATTTCTTGTTTTAGTTTTAAATATTCTTTTTGTTTGCTATTCATATATATATCCTCCTTTCAATTAATTTAAACCGCCCTAGCAAGCCATCTAAGGCGGTTTAAATCTTTACCAATACATTTTATGTTTATTTATCCTTAACATTGTTTAATTCTTGTACACATTTTCCAATAGTCCATAATTCATTATTTAATTTTATAAGATTATTAATAGTGTCTAGCAGTCTTTCACATTCCCAATTTTCTAAATGTTTTACATTTAAAAAGTTTTCGCCGCCTGATAAGAAAAAGCTTGTTGTTATTCTGCTGCTATATTCACTTAATTTTGACAGCTCTTCTTCTATATTTTGAGATATAGCCTTCATTTCTTTTATTTTATATTCTTTGTATTCTTTAATATCCATAGTTTAAAGCTCCTTTATTTATAAATTTTTAGAACACATAAAATAATTCTTATGTACTCATAGAAATTTACAAATAAAAAGGCACTCTATAAAATTTCTATAAAGTGCCTTTTAAAAGTCTATTTTCTTAAGTGTTTATTCAATCTATCATATAAACGCCACCATGATTCATTATCTAAAAAGCGGTGAGCGTTGTTTAAATAGTTTTTCAAAAATATATCAATATATTGATTATAATAAGTTGTCGAACCTATAAAATCAGCCCAATATTTATTATAATCTTTAGATAACCATTTATTATATGATTGCTGACTATAATAAATAAGATTTACAAGTTCGGGAATTTTAGTGGTATGAATATTGATACCCAAAATACCAGGATAAGGCAATTTATTATTAGATATTCCCTTTTTATCGTGCAGCATTTTACAAGCTAATAAATACCTGTATAGCTGTACATTATCAGAATAAGCGGAGCATCCTTGCCTTTTTATATCTCTCAATTTTTTAAAAAATATCATGTATAATCAATCCTTTCAATTCATAAATAAAAGGCACTCTATAGAATTTCTATAAAGTGCCTTAGTTGGTATCATATAAAATCATATAAGTTATATCCTTTTATTAATAGGCTGCTAATTTAAAATCAAAGTTAAATTTATTTATATCACACATCTTTAAAAATGCTTTATATAAAATATGTGCAAAATAACCAAAGATATCTTTTTTAGTATCAATGTCTTTTTCGCTTGCTTCTAACCAATTTTGTAAAAAGATAGAAATTTCGGTATAATCTAAAGTCAAATAGTTATATATAAATTCTTTAAATTTATTTTCATAGCAAATAATATTTTTGTTTTTCCATTCACTATTACTATATTTATAACTTTCTTGCATTGCCTGTAAAATTTCAATATCATTTTTAAATTCTACATCATAAACAATATAATAAATTAAATCATTTCTTATAAAATCCATAGCCTTATCTATAACTTTATTAGTGTTGCAACGTAACATATATAATCAATCCTTTCAATCAAATTAAACCGCCTTAACAATCCATTTAAGACGGTTTAAATCTTTATTAATAATTTACATATCTATACTAAAAAACACGCTTAGAATTAATCTTAAGCGTGTTTTATGGAAAGTTGTTTTTGTCTGTTTATCAACTCTTTTATTATATTAGTTTTAATTTCTGAAAATGTATCAGCGTTAATTTTATCTAAACGAACACCATTTATATAAATATCATCATTATTAATATTTTTATTATAAAACTCTCTAGCGTCTATTGCTTTAAAATTACCATAATAATTTTCAGTGTAAATAGCTAAGTTGTCTAAATAAATACCTTCAAAACTAATTGAGCTATCTTTTATTAATTTAATAGCCTTATTAAAATCTAAATTTCCAGCTTGTGCAAATATATTATATTGCCAATATAAAGGGCTATATATTTTATTTAATATTTTGAAAATAATTGCTTTTTCTTTTTCATTGATTTTATTATTTATCATATAATCAGCAATTTTAAACATAAATTGTGGTTTAAATTTCTCTTGAAAATCTAAAAAACTTAATCCATAGCGTCTTATTTTTATATTAAGCCCACATATAACAAATATAGCTCCTTGTTTTAGTGTATTTATTTTACTGCTTAAATATTTGATATTATCAGTTGTTAATTTTAAATATCTTCCTGTAGATATTGATTTTAAACAAATAATATTATTTGCAATTAGTCGCTTTAAAATCTTTCTTTCGTTTTCATCAAATTTAATCATCTTAAAACCCGCCTTTATTATAAATCTTTATAAATCTTTTTTACGCTGCACGTCTGATACTGTGCCTCCAATAACAAAGTTATATTTATATAAATCTTTTTTAGTTATTCCTAAAGTTTTAAATATTTCGTATATATATTGATCATTTCCTCCCTTGCCTTGAATATATATTGTTGTAATTTCTGTTTTATTGTTTTGCTTAGTAGTCAAAAAAGCTTCACTAGAAAAAAACGTTTGACAATTAGCAGCATGATAACGCTTGCCAACAATCACGATACTAATAATTTTTTCTTTATCTAAATTATTTAATGCTTTCATATATATTCAATCCTTTCAATCAATATTCATATCTTTTTAACGCTAGATTTAAACCATTTTTCAAGGCTGCATTATTTTCAATTTGTTCATAACTTAAGCCTACACTATCTAGCGTGGCTTTTAAATTCTCTGTATATCTGTATTCATTGTTTGCCAATTCGTAAGCAAACATAGATTTTATAAATCCATTCCCTTTGGTATCAGCAGCAATGGATTTATTTAAAATATCATTTTGTTGTTTAGCATATTCTTCATAGTCTTTTTTATATTTCTTAATTAAAAAGCAGCCATTACCAAAAGAAATCAAGTCTTTTTCTGTAACATTATACTTTTTTAAACCTTCTTTAAAATCATTCTCACTAAACGCAATTATATAAATAATTTTACCTTGAGAAAATTTCTCAAAAGCTTCTTTTCTTGCGTTTTTGTATTCTTGATATGTGTTGTATGTTGTCATTTTGATAGCCCCTTTTAATTCATTTTCAAATTCTTTGAAATAATCTGCTTTTATTGTTATTGGTGATAAATTTTCACAATCAATAAAATCACTATTCCATTTTTCGCAAAATTCGTCTGATGTACCATCAGCGTAAATAAGTTCATAATCAACTAAACGATTATCTTTATATACTTTTGTTAAGTGCATAACTGATAAACCTTCTGGATATTCCACAAAAATTATTTGAGTGATTGCATTATCAAATTTTTTCATTTTTTTATACCGCCTTTATTATCTATTGTTTTTTTATTGGATTTATTCCAATTTATGTACAAAAAAGGCACTCTATAGAATATCTATAAAGTGCCTTAATATTAAGTATTAAATTGCTTGTTTTAATCTATTGAAGCGTTTTTCAGTTTCAGTAGTTGCTTTTTCTATTTCATTAACAAAACTACCTAACATATCAAACCCTGACTTGATATCATGTTGCATATTATCAAGTCTAGCTTCCATGTTGTCAAGTCTAGTTTCAATTTTATCAAGTCTAGTATTAATACTCTTAACTTCGCCTGTTAATGCTTCTAACATTTGCAGCATTTTTTCATCATTGGTCATATTTATCACCTCTATTAATATTTTAGCTTGTTTACAAGCTAATAACAACATAAAACATATTATTTTATGTTCTTATCAACTCATAAATAAAGGATTATCTAAGCTTTTATAGTAATTTATGTTCTAAGCGAGGAACTTTCACAACTGCTACTCATTCAGTCGCTTTTATAGAATGACAAATAAATTAAAAGTGAATTACTTAGATAACCCTTTTATTGCAAGTATATTTTTTGGGCGGTAATATAAACCGAGTTACAATCTAGCTTTTTATTATACTGTGTACTACTAACACAGTTATAGATTTATTGACTTTTTATTTAAACTCTGATAATATATATAATATAAAAAGGTTTAATCTTTAAAACATATTCGGCTAGACTCAGATATTTCAACTGGATAAACTCATGACAAGTCAAATGAGTCCTTTTTTCTAGCTTAGGCAAGAACTATAATTGATAGGCTTTTATTTATACCGCCTTATCAATTCCCGTATAGGCGAATTCAAGCAAAGACAAGTCAATTTGCTTGCAACTCGTGGACTATATCAGGCGAGCCAATGCAAAATATTCAGTTGTATTTTTATCACCTCGCTATGTGTTTTATCTTTTATTAATATCTCGCTGTCGGCAAACTTTGAAATATTAAAAGGTAGATTAAACCTTTTGAGTATTATAACCCATTTCAACACACTATTATAATAATATGCTGAAATCAGTCATAATATATTATAACTGATTGACAGTTATTTACCAACCTTACATAATTTATTATAGCAAAATTATTTATTTTTGTCAACATTTTTATTTACTTTTTTACAAAAATGTTGAATTTACAAAAATGTATACTTTTGGTAGATAAAGTGTAAACTTGATGTTTTTCCCTTACCAACCTTACATAATATATTATATAAAATTTATGTTTATTTGTCAAGCAAAAAAATATTAGTTTTTATATAAAAACTTTATAACTAATATAAAAATATAAGCAGGTGAAAATTAATGGATAATGTAAAAGATATAAAAAAAGCTATAATTGATATATGCTATCATGAAGGTATTACAAGAAGGGACTTGATAGCAGCATATAATAAAAAGTATAATAAAAATTTATTAGAACAGACTTTTACAAAAACATTATCAAACAATAATATAAAATTTAATATGCTGGTAGATGTTTTAGACGCTATAGGCTATACAATAGAAATTAAAAAAAAGGTATAAAAAAATGATTAATAATAAGGATATAAAAGAAGTTATAATGCTAATTGCATATAGAGAAGGATTATCACAAGGCGATATTTTAGACAAATACAATGCAGCATATAATAAAAATTTAACTAAGCAATCATTTAGTAGAAGTTTAAAAGAAAACTCGCTAAAATATGAAATGGTATTTGATATACTAGACGCTATAGGTTATACAATAGAAATAAAGAAAAAGATATAATATATATGTAAAATACTTATGTATAAATATATATATATACTAATAAATAGACAATAATTATATAATATATTTTAATTATAGATTGAAATAGAAGTATAAATAATATGTATATTATATGCTGCACATCATAGATAAAAATAAATATAAAGATTATTTATGATTAAAATAGATGTTAATTATGATTGTATATTTTGAGTGCTAAACATAGATGAGATTTATTTTTGATATAAATAAAATTTATAACTAACTTTAAATCAAGAATTTTTGATATGATAAAGTTGCAACTGCATATTATAAATATTATAAATAATTACATAAATATTAATTATAGTATACTGCTAGGCTGGCAAGTGATACCAATTATTTATAATTATAATAAAAAGCAATAATATAATAAATGATATATATATGTTATAATGGATATTATAACATATTGAAGCCCGAAAACCCTTATCATTGCTGGATTTTTGAGGCGGGGTGCAAATTTTCATTCCTAACGGGCTTGCTTTTTGAGCGTGCCTGTGGTTTTTAGTCTTGCGACAAAATTTGCACCATTTTTTATAATTTCTATGAATTGCATCTACGTTTTGCAACAAAAAACATAACAAAAATTTCAACAAAAAATAAACAAAAATTATTAGCGATATGGATAAATTTAGGGATAAATGATATAGATAATTTTATAGATAATATATAGATAAAAATATAGATACCCATATAGATTAAAATTAAGGATAAAAATGACACTAAAACATTAACATTAGTTTTCTATTTGAGGTATTACTAAGAATGATAAAAAAAGGTAAAAAAATATAATTGTATAAAAAATGAAAAAATATACAAAATGCACTTGAAGATTAAATTCTGATGGTGCATTTTTTATGTTCAAAAAAAGTTGCAATAATTATAACTTCAAAAATACATTATCTTATAAATGTATTTTGTATACATAAATACATAAAAAATACAAAAATTTTATAAAAAAAGTGGAATATTTTTTGCTAATTATGAATAGATAGTGTAAGGACATTTAAAAACCTTGCAGACCAGAGTGGTTATTTTATTACTTTTCTTTTTGCCCTTTTTCTTTTGGGAGCATATTTCCACTGGTAAAGAAGAATAAGAATGAAGAATATATATAATAACTATGCCGTAGGCATACTGCAAAGCAGTAGGAAAGAGTTGTATTAAAGTTGCTAGTTTATGGGGGTAGGGGGCGAAGTGCAACAAGAACCCGGAACACATAAACTACATAAGAAAGAATATGAAGGAGAAAGTATGAGAGTAGAAAAAAGTTTCAAAGAGAAATTTGAAAAAATGTCTGCACCAAAACAAAATAAACTTTTAGTTGATGCAATAGTAAAAAATTGTATTGCTTGTTGTGGTGGTGTAAAAAGTGAAGCTATTGATTGCCCAACAAAAATATGTGCAATGAAAGACTTTAATTTTTTAGTGAAAAAAACTTTAATTAAAGATTAAAATTTGATTAAAAATTTAATTTTTTTATAAAAAAGTGGAATAATTTTCGCTAAAAATGAATAGATAGTGTAAGGGTAATTTGAAGTCTTAGTTAAGCGATTTCTTCATGGATTCTTATTTAAGTAAAAACACATAAATCCCGCTTATGATTGTTTTGTCCGTTATATAATCTGCTTACTTTGAATTACTTCTTATTTGCTACTGTAGCTCAACTGGTAGAGCAACTGACCTGTAATCAGTAGGTTGAAAGTTCGAGTCTTTTCAGTAGCTCCAATGTAGATAGGTACTCAAGAGGTAAAGAGAGCTTCCCGCTAAGAAGCTAGACGAGAAATCGTGCAAGGGTTCAAATCCCTTCCTATCTGCCATATACAGAAATAGTTTAGTGGTAAAACAATGGTCTCCAAAACCATAAAGGAAAGTTCAAATCTTTCTTTCTGTGCCAAATGTGAGAGTGGTGGAATTGGCATACATAGTGGACTTAAAATCCATTGTCTTATGACATGAGGGTTCGAGTCCCTCCTTTCACACCAAATATGCGTGAGTGAGCTGAGTGGCGAAGGCAGTTGACTGTAAATCAACCACGTAAGATACAACGTAGGTTCGACTCCTACCTCACGTACCAAAATACAAGTGTAGCTCAGTTGGTAGAGCAGAGGATTGAAGCTCCTCGTGTCATTGGTTCAATTCCAATCGCTTGTACCATATGGAAGCGTACTCAAGTCTGGTTAAGAGAACTGTCTTGAAAACAGTGAGGTGATAGTGATATCATGCGTGGGTTCAAATCCTACCGCTTCCTCCATAATCGCCTGTTAGTTTAATGGTAAAACAACGGACTTTGACTCCGTCATTATTGGTTCAATTCCAATACAGGTTGCCAAATTGCTTAGTAGCATAATTGGTAATGCGTAGGACTGTTAATCCGAAAGATACAGGTTCGAGTCCTGTTTAGGCAGCCAAAAGAAAATAATGGTGTCTTTAATGATGCCAATATTATAAATGAAAGACATTAAAACCAGTTGCGACATGGTTTTAGAAGGATATAACTGAGGTTGTATCCTTTTTTTAGTTTGTATTGCTTGCGACACCTTATATGGTGTTGCAACCCATTAGGGTTTTTTATTTTTACAACTTTAAGCATTGTATTATTCAACCATGTGAAAACGTTCTAATCAAACTTCATGGAACATTGGTAGATTGAGTAGGACTTTGGTGAGATATTGCTGAAGTTGAGCTTTTTTGCAAAGGTAACAATGCAAAGCGATTGGGTAAACCAAAAGAATAACAATGTGTGCAAATCGTAACGCTAGTTAAAACATAAGTTGTGTGGTAGCGATAATAGACGCTCCAGTGGAGAATAATCAGCTATGCCATTTAATCTGACAGTTAAATCGAGCTAACTGAATGTCAAGTAAGCTATTGGCAGTGATGTAAGAGAAATTTTACTATAACACATTACTTAGTTAAAGTAGCCTAATGCCAGTCAAGGAGATATTTAAAATAATATAAAATGTTTGAAAACACTTTATGTAATTCTGAATGATAGGTGAAATTTGTGAGTAATCAATCTCACGTAGGACAAATATGGGAATAAGAAGTTATAAGGTCGCTCCTTATGGCTCAGACTTATTCTTCCTACTTGTTGAATAAACTAGAAGTTATTGAAATGTAAGGCGAAGGTCTGAATGGTGCAATGCTTAAAGTTGTAAAAGTTAGTTAATAAAAAATAAGGGAGATGTTAGATGTGAAAACATTTATTAGCGTAAAGAAAATTAAAGCTGAACCATGTAAGGCATGGAAAAAATATGGTGAACATGATGTAGGAGCAGATGGATATAAAATTTATTATCAAAATAAAGACAAATATGTATCCTGGTGTCCTAAAGAAGAATTTGAAAAACAATATTTACAATTAGAAGAAGATACTAAAATTACTCAAAAAGATGTTGATAATTTTATTACTAAAACAGAAGTAATAAAAATGGGTGATAAAACAACTGTAGTACAAGCTACATGTAAAAATGGCTTTTCTATTATTAATGGTTCTGCGTGTGTAGATGTAAAAAATTTTGATATGGAAATTGGTAAACAGTGCTGTATGGAACATATCAAAGATAAAATTTGGGAATATTTAGGGTTTTTACTTCAATCTGCTCAAAATGGGTTCAAAGAAGGTGGAACAAATGGCAAATGAAAGACAAGAAAAAGCAAGAAAAATAGTAATGAATTATTTTAATTCTCATGTAGATAAAACTAATAATAAGCAAATTACACTAGATGATGTTTATGTAGTTTGGTTTAGTAAAACATTACAAAATTGGAAAGCATTAGTTAGTACAAGTGTTTCAGATGGAATGTATTATGAAATTACTTATAATGGCGATAAAAATGAAACTTATGTTGATGTTTATAAGAAATGGGAAAATTTTATAGTGAAAGATTAATTTAGGAGTGATTTATTGTGAGTGAAGATGCTTTAGTAGTAAAAAATAACGCTCCTGTTGGTAAACGAAATAGATTTGATGAATACAATATGCACGAGGATATTAAAAAATGGCGATATGAAGGTAATAGTTTTAAAAAAATAATTAATCTTATTAAAGAGAAATTTGATGTAAATGTATCTTATACCGCTCTTTATACTTACTGTGTAAGAAAAGGATTAACAGGCGATATGTCTGGCGAACGACAAAGAACTGTTAATGGATATCAAGAATTAATAGATAGTTTAGGTGTTATAAAACAAAATTTAGCGTTAAATCAAGCTTTGTTTGAGGATTTAGAAAAAGATTCTAAAGAAGGAAAGCTTGATACCAAAAAATATACAGCTATTGTTTCATCAAGTGAGAGATTGTTAACAAGACGAGAGTCTTTAATAAAAACTATTATTCAAAATCAATCTTTAATTTATAAGTATTCTGCAATATCAAGATTTATAGGTAGGTTTGAAGAAATGGTTATAAATAAATTTGGTTTAGATGTATGGAACGATTTTAAAGTGAGTGTAAGAGATGATTTTGAAATTAAAGAATTGATGAAAAGAATACCAAAGGATAATGATATTGTTCCTGTTAAGAAAAATTGTCCAAAAAATAAAGGAAAAATGAGCCAAAAATTAGGAGTGAGTTTATGAGTTACGAAAACAAACGAGATAAATTAAAGAAAAAATTAAGAGCAAATAGACCAAAAATAAATGGTAAAAAATATTTTTCAGACAAAGCAACAAGAAGAGAGCATCAGGCTGAAATGAAAAAGTATAAAGAATTATATCGTTGAGGTGAAATTATGAATGATAAAAAAAGCATATATGTTTTATATGATGAACTCGGTAGGATTAAACTTGGTATTACAAATAATGTTACTAGACGTATTAAGCAAATAGAAAATTCCACAGGATTAAAAATTTGTAAATTATATTCAGAAGTATGTAGAAATGCTACTTTTTTAGAAAAGAAATTATTTGAATATTTTAAAAATTATAGAATTGAAGAAACAGAATGGTTAGTTTCTGGAATGGATTTTTATAAAACAGTTTCTGTTGTCCGAAGTTTTATAGAAGATGATAAACCATGAATTTATTAGATGAAATTGTTAATAAGTTGGAGGTAGATAAGGAATATCAAAAAAATGTAAATCAAGAGAGTGATAGCGAAGCCAGTAAGTATTTAAAAATAAAAGAAGAGTGTAGATACGATTTTGAAAAATTTTGTAGAACCTTTTTAGGTGAACAGTTCTCATCAACATGGTCAACATTTCATTATGATTTAGTTAAAGCTTTGGAAGATATTATCTTTAACCATAAAGATGAAGAAACTAAGAATGTTAGAGCTGCACCACGAGGACACGCAAAAAGTACGTTTGTTAGTTTTGCTTTCCCGTTATGGTGTATTTGTTATGGTTATAAACAAACTATTATTGTCATATCTTGTTCGGCAGATATGGCTAGATTATTCTTAACTCGTATTCGAGAAGAATTAGAATTTAATGAATTAATTATTAAAGTGTTCGGTAAATTGCAAGGCTCGTCTAAATGGAATAATTCGGAAATCTTAACAAGTACAGGTGTGTATTGTGTTGGTAAAGGTGCTGGACAGCAAATGCGTGGTTTAAATTTTAAATCTCGTCCAGACTTAGTAATTATTGATGACCTAGAAAGTGAAGAAAGTGTTGCAACAGAAACGCAAAGAGCAACATTAGATAAATGGTTTAGTAGTGCTGTTATGAAAATGGGTTCACCAAATTGTGATTTCTTTTTTATTGGTACTGTTTTGTCATATGATTCTCTTTTGTATAAATTGTTAACCTTACCTACTTATAGTATGTGGCAAAGAAAAATATATAGAGCTGTTATTAAATTTTCAACATCAACCTTATGGTTAGAATGGGAAGAAAAAATGACAGATTTGTCAGATTCTGACCCATATAAAACTGCTAAAAACTTTTATTTAGAACATAAAGAAGAAATGTTAAAAGGAACAAAAGTTTTATGGGAATCTCAAAGAGAAAATATGTATTTACATTTAATGGAAACTCGTTTACAAGATGAAGAAGCTTTTAATAGTGAGTTTCAAAACGATCCTCAAACTGAAAAAAGTCGAATATTCAAAGAGGAATGGTTAGAAGAAAATACTTATGAATATCCACCAAACATAAAAAGAGTTTATGGTGCAGTAGATCCTAGCTGTGGAAAGAATAGAAAGGCTGATACTTCTGCAATAGTTATTCTTGGTGAGGGCGAAGATAATTATATTTATGTTTTAGAAGCTTCTATTAAAGTTCGTAGAGTAGAAGATATTATTTTAGATATGGAAAAAATAATTGGTAAATATTATAACCTTTTAGAAGGTTTTGTCGTTGAAACAAACCAATTCCAAGCATTGTTTTCTACTACAGTTCAGCAACATTTTATTGATTTAGGAATGTATGTTAACTGGATTGAAATTTTTCATGGAGCAAATGATAAAAAAGAACGTAGAATAAATTCCATGATACCTAAAATAAAAAATGGTTATTTAAAATTTAATAAATCTCACGTTATGTTATGGAGGCAAATGAAGAACTATCCAAAAGATAGAGATGATGGTGTCGATTGTTTAGAAATGGCATTGAGACCATTATTACAAAGTAGAAATAATACATTATGCTTTAGTTCATTAAACACAAACGTTAGCACTATGAGTGAAAGGAGGAGTGATAAGGTTGTTAGAGAAATTAAAAAGAATTTTGGCATCGGCTATTAGTTCCAAAAACATTCCAGAGTCTAAGTCAATTCCAACTGATAGATTTGGTTATAGTAATTTTAATACACATTATAAAAGTACAATACCTAGAAATCCCAGTTATCGACAGTTAAGAGAATTTGCGAAAAATCCTATTGTATCTCAACCAATTGAAGCAGTTAAAGATAGAATTGCAAAAATGGAATATGAGATTAGACCAAAAGTTCGTGGACGAAAATATACAAAGCAAATAAAATTAATAAAAAATATCATAGATAATCCGAACATAGACCAAACAAGACGCAAATTTGAGGCTATGATTCTTGATGATATTTTAACTTTGGATGCTGGTGCTTTTGAAGTTTGTAAATCAAAAAATCCTAATCACCCTCTTTTTTTGTATCCGATTGATGGTGCAACAGTTCAACATGTAGTCCCAATGGATTATACCGATATAGATGGTTATAAATATATGCAAATTAATGACAATGGAAATACATATTTTACTAGACGTGAATTATGTTTTTTGTCTAAAAATAACTTTACTCACAAACCTTTTGGATTATCACCTGTTTTAAAAGCATATGATTATATTAGATATTACATTGAAGGTGTTGATAAAACTAATGAAGATGTTAGTACTAAAACGTCTGGAATGTTAATTAATCTTGGTGAAACAGCTACAAGTGATGAGGTTGATAAATTTAGAGAATATTTTATGAATGAAATTGAAGGAACTGGAAGAATACCTATTGTTGGTGGTACAAAAGGATTAGACACAAAACAGATTAGAAGTTTTACTGAAGATGCTTTATATCAAAGTTGGTTTAATCTTTTGATTACTATGGTATGTTCAGCATTTCCTTATCCTGTGGAAAAAATGATAAATGTATCAGCTGACCGCTCTACAACGGAAGATTTTGAAACACGTATAATTGATGAACTTGTCAAACCATACGCTAATCTTTTAGAAGATGCTTATAATACCCATATAATAAATGCTTTAGGTTTTGGCGATATCCTTGAATTTAAATATGTTTATGAGGATAGTGAAAGCTTAAAAACTCAAAAATGGACAAGATTTAATAATGCCTTTACTACAGGTACTATTACAATTAATGAATGGAGAACAGGTGTTGGTTTTAGCCCTCTTATAAGTGATTATGCTAATTTAGCTGGTGATGAAAGAAAAGCTGTTATTAATAGAGATTTAGGTTTAGCTGGTTTTAATGGGGTAGGTAATATAAAAGATACTTCTGATACTAAAAATAAAAAAGTTAGTGAGGGAGGTGGTTAAAATTGGATAAAGATAAAAATAAGAGTTTTAGCTTGGAAGCAAGTGATATAGAAGTACAATCTAATACCAATAAAATGTATATTATTGGGTGCATAGCTACTATTGATGAAGCTAGTGAGGGTTCTCCTTGTGGAGCAGATGGTAAAAGAGTTATTTTATCTAGCAAAAATGCCGATAAATGTATTCAAACATTTAAAGGACAACCTATGAATTGTTTGTTTGAGAATTGGGGATATGTTCCTGATACTTTTACTGGACATGGTAATCAGTATTGGGGAAAATATTTTGGGTTTATAGAAGATGCTTGGCAAGATGGTAAAAAATTAATGGCAAAAATCGTTGTATGGAAAGAAGCTTTTCCTCAATTAGCATCTACAATTATAAATGCTCAGCGTTCTTTAGGTTTTAGTATTGAAATTTATCCTACACAATTACACGAAGATGAAGAAGAACACATTGTTGTTGATGAATGGGAAGCTTTTGGCTGTGCTTTATTATGGCGTAATTGTGCAGCATTTGGTGAAGAAACTTATATAGAAAAATTAGTAGCAAGTTTAGAAAAGTCAAAAGAAAGTAAAGGTGATGCGGAAATGACAAAAGAAGAAATTCAAAGTATTGTAGCTTCTGTTTCAGCAGGAGTAACAGAAGAAGTGAAAAAAATTGTTGATGAAAAAATTACAGGTTTAGGCATTGAGGATATCAAAGCAAGTATTGAAGATATGAAACAATCTAAATCCGTAAAAGAACCTGTAATTGATAACGATACCACAAGTAAACCTATAGAAGCAAATAAACAAGAAGAAAATACTATGGAAGAAATTAAAAATATTATCAAGGCTGAATTAGATGGTTTAAAAAAAGAATTAGAAGCTAGTAAAGATATTCCAAAACCAAAATCTTATACAGGTAATACTGATTTAGGAACAGATAATGATTATATTAAATCTTTAAAAAAAATCGATGCTTCTGATATGAGCCTTTCTGAAAAATTAAAAGCGAAAGCTCGTATTCAGTTTGCTGCTGAAAAAAATGGTGTTAAATTTGATGAGATATATCGCCCTATTACTTTAGGTTAAAATAATTGAATATTCTGATAAAAGGCACTTAATGTGTCTTTTTTTTATTGCAATTTTATAAAGAAAGAAGTTGATGTTTAATGAGTATGAAACAATTATATACAGGTGTATATAAATTTATGGGTAGTATCGGTAAAGAAATTAAATCTGTAAGTGGTACACCGAATGTAACAATTAATAAAAATCACACATTGGTTATTCAAGATTATGACCATGATTTAAAAGATTATTTAAATAGAGAGTTCCCTATTGGTGTTATGTGTAATTCTGTCCGTTCTACTGGTTATCCTCACGCATGGAACGAACAAAAATCAATTCCACGAAACACAAAAGCTGTTGATCCTCAAAAAGGTATTGGCAGTGATGAATATAAAAATGCCCGTTATAAATTAGATACGATTAGTGCAGAATATCAACGTGATAATTGGCAAACAGCATTACCTCGTTGCCATATTACAGGTATTGAATATCCATTCTTCGAAACACAAATGCAAAAAAATTATGGCTCTTTCAATGAGGATTTAATTGCTAAAGATACAAGAGATATGTTTGTTGATTATCAACGTACTATTGCTGATGAGTTTTGGAATGGTGATAGTCCTACTTTAAACGATACAACTAAATGGACATATATGGGTATTTTAAATCAAATTAAAACAAAAACAGCAATTACTCAAGGAACTATTGCTGAAAATATTCAGTCTAAAATTGCTGAAGCACAATCTCAGACTGTTTATCTTGGTAGACCAAATGTATTATGTATGAACCCTATTACTTACGATTTACTTTGCAAAGAAGAAGCAAAAAATGAACATAATTTATACCAAATGTTTGTAAATGTAAGCATTGTTCCAGGTGTTGAAGTTCCAGCTATTAGAACACAAATTGGTACAATCCCAATCCATTTAACACCATTTATTAAAGTTGATAAATCTGGTTCTACACAAACACATAAAATTGTTGCATTAAATACAAAAATGATTGATAGAGTATGGTTATTCTGGGATGCACCTAAAATGTTTGTAACACAAGATCCTAATCAGCCACTTAACAATCCTGCATTAATGCAAGACAAAAACTTAATTAACTTTGACACTTATATTTTACATGGTGTAGATACTCCATCTCACTTTATCTTAACAAAAGATGTTACAGTGGGGGAGTAAGTGTCCCTACAGCAGAGTCCAAAATTGGAAAAGCTAAAGTAGGGCGAAGTAAGGTAGTGAAATAAGGGTTTATTCCCTTGTTTCACCAATTCAAGGAGGCGATAAATTGTATATAATGGAAGAAGAAATCCCTATTTATTGTCCAATAGTAAAAGAAACCAATATAGGTCATGTAGAAACCGCTTGTTTTTTAATAGATGCTTACAAAGGTACAAGTTTTGAATTAAAAGAATATACAGAGCTAGTAAATTTTAATAAACGTTCTAGGTTTGTTGATTTTTTAGAACCATATAGAGGAAAATTAAAACATTTACCTAGAAAAGAAGTAAAAGAAGTTTATACTATTGTTCCTACAGTATTTAGTAAATTTACAAGGATTGATTATAGTGTAGACTCATTATGTTTTGATGAAGATACTTCAAAATATTTTTCTTTTTATTTACCTCAAGATTTTGTTTCTCCAATAAGAAAATTAAAAACATTAAAGGTAACTTATACTGCTGGATATAACGAAAATGAATATCCAGAACAATTAAAAAGAGCAGTAGGACTTTTAGCACAAAATCTTGCTCAAATGGGTGGAACTTTAGAATGGACTAGCAGAGATGATTATGATGTTAAGATTATGTTAAAAAATGAGGGGATATTTACTAATGAAATTAAAAGATTAGTAGATACAATTACATTGCAATGACGTGTGTACTTAATTTTTATGGTGATAGATTGGAAAACATTGATATCGTAGGCAAGCCAGAAGAAAAAGTTCTCATAACAAGACGTGGTAAAAGTACAGATAGTAGAGTAATTAATGACGAAAAGAAAATACTAGCATTTTCTAATTCAAATTTAATTTGTGGCGATTTAATAACCAGAAAGACATCAAAAGATAATAATAGCTACTTTATTATAGCAAAACAGGCAACTAAAGAATGTGTAGAGTGTCAAGGCATAAGAATTAATGCAAAAGCTACCATTTGTAGACTTGATAAACAATATGATGATGTAGAATATGTTGGAAGCACTGAAGAAATTATTTTAGAAGATGTTCCTATTTATTTTAAAGATGTTTCTGCAAATATGAAATTTTATGATGCAGGGCTTTTAAAAGATACAACTAAAATAATTATGGTTCAAGATAATATTGATATCGAGGAGCTGTATCGTGTTAAATTTAATGGTGCAAATTATCAAGTTGATAATATAGATGTTGGACGATATGAAAATATGCTGTACATACAGCTAAGTGAAGATACAAGAGCAACAAATGAGTAAAAATAAGGTAGAGCAAGCATTAACAACATATGGGAAAAGCTTATGTAAGGAAATTTCTCGCACATGGGATAGTTTGCAAAGCGTAGATGGAGAAGCTAATATAAATTTTAGTATTATTAATAGCAATGATAAGAATACTACAATAGGAAGAATTGAAGCCACAGGACAAAAAGCATGGTTAATAGAATATGGGAAAGGTTCTTTAATGGCTCGTGAAACAGATAATCCATATTTACATAAATATAAAAATAATGTAAAAAGATGGAATGTAGTTAGAAAAGGACATTTTGTTACAGGACGTGTAGCGGGTAGTTATCAAGACTTAGATAATAATACTTATATTTCTGGTGGAAGATGGGCTGGTAAAAGCATGGAAAGGATTTATAAACCTATAAAACCTTATTTTGTAGTAAAAAAGAATGTAACAAAAAATAGTGCTATAAAAGAAATATTTAAGCATAGTTTAAAAAATATAATAAAATCACAGCTTAATATCGAGGTGAAAAATAAATGATACAAGACACTTTTGATATGCAATCGTCAATAGTAGATGAGTTAAAAAATGACTCATCTTTTTTATTAGCATTAAAAGTACAGGATAAAGAAGATAAAGAACTTTTATCTAAAAAAATAAATCTTCAAAGGTTAAATATGGAATTATTTGAAACAAAAAATCCTTCTCTTGTAAGTATTTATTTTTCAGATGCAAGTGAAAGTAATAATTACTTGCTTAATTATGCTGTACTAAAAATAGAAACCTATACATTTAATAGATTACAGGCTAAGCCTTTGGTTAAAGCAATCAAAAACATAATGAGAGAAAAATTTAAATTAAGAATTGTTGCTGAGGGCGAAGATTTTTGTGATATAAAAAATGTTTATAAATATGTAATTGAATATTTACCTATGACATGGAGTTAATGATTTTTAATAGGCACTTATTTTAGTGTCTATTTTTTATTTTGAAAGGAATGATGTGAATGGCAAATGCTGTTAATAAAAACAAAGATGTCGTATTAAAAGGCATTGGCAAATTCTATGCTGTCGGATTAAATACTGGTCGAAGTTTTTATTCCGATAAAGGTCAAAAAATGACAATGACAATTAATACCGAAAGTTCTGAACTTTATGGTGGAGATGGAAAAGACCCAATTTATGTTTATGCAACAAAATGTACAACTGAATTTTCTTTTACAAATGCTGTTTTTAAAATGAGCCAATTAGGTATTTTAATGGATAGTATTATTACTGAAGAAGCAGTTCAAGGTACAAATATTGCTAAAATTACTAAGACAACTAAAAGTTTAGGTGAGCATTTAACAAATGTAAAAGTAAAATCTGCTTCTTTTGAAGATGGTTCTACTATTGATGTAAAAGAAGGTTCTAGTGCTGATGAATCTGGTATTGCTGTTAGTACAGATGGTGCTGTTACTTTTGGTGCATCTACTAAAGAAGGCGAATATATTGTTGTTTATAGTTATGATGCAACAGGTGTACAGGTACTTGCTTTAAATAATGATTTAGCTGAACCTGTAAAAATGTATATTGTGTTTGAACCAGATACATTAAAAGGTGAAAAGAAACGTTTATGTATTGAAGTTTATAAAGCAATCGCTGATGGTAATTTAACAATCGAAACAGCACGTGATAGTGCAAGTACACCAGAAATTAAATTTAAAACAATGAGAGATGAAACAAAAGAAGGTTTAATGAAAATTACATTAACAGATATTCCTACACAGGGGGAGTAATTCCCCCTATTTCTTCAAATAAAATAGGAGAAGCAAAAATAGGGGTATCTAAAGTTAAATAAGAGGTGATTTAATATGAGTGAATATAATAAAACAACTTGGAATAGTGGCGATACTATTACTGACACAAAAATGAACAATCTTGAAGTTGGTGTAGAAAATGCACATAAAGAATTAGAAACAAAGGTTAATGTTCCTAGTGGTGGTAATGGCTCTAGTGGTCAAATTTTATCTACTAATGGAGATGGAACAACTACATGGATTAATAAACCTGCTGATGGTGCAAAAGGCGATAAAGGTGATACTGGTGCAATTGGTGCAACTGGTGCTAAGGGAGATACTGGCAAACGTGGTTCTATTTGGACAGTAGGTACAGCATTAAGCGGAGAAGCTAGTAATAAGAAATTTGAAAGTTCAGGGTTAGATTCTCTTTTAGGCGACCTGTATCTAAATTCTACAACATATGAAGTATATAAATGTACAAAAGATGGGAATGCTGCTAATGCCACATGGTCTAAAGTCGGAGTTGTAAAAGGAGCTAAAGGGGATACTGGGCAACAAGGAGCAAAAGGTGATAAGGGTGAGCAAGGAGTAGCTGGAGCTAAAGGCGATAAAGGTGATACTGGTGCAAAAATTACATCAATTGAATTAAATATTACAGGTACAAGCATTTCTGGTACTGCACATTTAAATGATGAAAGTACAGCTTCTATTACAGGTACTTATACAGCAGGTTGATATTAGGAGGAAATCCTCCTAATTTACATAAATTAGTATTTTAAAGAAGGTGATTATTAGTGGAAGAAAAAAATAGTTTTTTTGGCTTAACTGAAAAAGTTGTTGATAGAGATGGAAAATATCACGAAATTTATAGTTGTAAACTAAAAGATTTAAACAAGTTAACAGAGTTTACTTCTAAATATAATCCAATGTATTTGCAAGTTCAAATGCTAGATATTTGGTATGAGGATAATGGTGAGCCTAAACAAAATGAAAATGGACAAGTTATGTATATGTATCAAAATGATAGCTTTATGAATGGAATATATGAAGTTATTGAATTAGCTTTAAACTATAAAGAAACCAGAGAACAAATTCTTGAATGGTTAGATTTTAAATTGATAGAAGAAATTATTACAATTTTTTTAGGCTTATCTCAATTTAAAAAAAAAGTGATGTAAAATCAGATGGTAATGGAAGCTGGAATAAATTATTTGCAAGCATTATTAGTAACACTTCTTTAACTATTAAAGACATAAAAGATTTAACTATTCCTGAATTTGAAGATATATTAGAGGGTATGAATGATTATTCAGAAGAAATTAGAAAAGAATTAGGCGAAAATAATACATCTGATACATTAGAAGGCAAAGAAGCATTAGATTATTTACTTTCACAGTTTGGTTAATAGGGAGTGATTAAATGGAACAGGATAATGAGAAAATTATATATGATATAGAAGTTAGAACTAAAATAGATGAAGCTCAACAAGAATTAAGAAAATTAAAACAAGAATTAAAAACTAATAATAGAGAAGAATTATTAGTTAACTTAAAAATTGTTGGAACTGAAAACTTTAAAAGTATAAAACAAAATCTAAGTGAAGTTCGTAAAGCTATTGAAATTTTAGAAAAACATAATTCTACAACATTAACATTAAATGGTGCTGGATTTGATATCACTCTTAATAAACTTAGAGCCTTAGAAAAAGAATTAGAAGATTTTCAAACTAAAGTAAATAAAGGTAATCTTAATAATCAAATAAAAGAACAACAAAAGTTGTCTGAAGCTAGAGCTAAACAAGAATTAAATAATCAAATGTTATTAGCTAAAGCAGAAGAAAATAGGCAAAAAGCACAAGTAGCTCAAACCGAAAAAAATAAACAAGCACTTAATGATTATTATATTAACGAGGAAAAAAGAATTAGAGAAAATTCAAATAGAAGTAAACAAGCTTATCAAGAATGGAGTAAACAAGAAACTTCAAAAGAGAAACAAGCTGAAAAAAATAAAAAAAATCTTGATAATTATTTTACTGATGAAGAAAAGAGAATACAAGAAAATTCAAATAGAAGTAGACAGGCTTATGCTAAAATAACAGATTCTATTAATAAATATAATAATATTCTTGATAGTGTAAATAAGAAAAAAGAGTTAGGTATTCAGTTAAATGAAAAAGAGTATGCGAGTGTAGAAAAAAGATTACAAAATGCAAAAAACAATGTTGTTTCTAGTGGTGGAATGGTTTCTGAATTGCCTATTCTGCAAGATAGAGCGTCTTTTAATAATGAAGCTCGAAAAAATTATTTAAGCGGTGTAACTTCAAAATCATTATTAGATTTAAGTTATGTTACATCTTATAGTGAAAAAATGACTAAGCTTAGAACTATATTAGATAATGCTACTTATGCTTGGGAACAAAGTGGTAGAACAAATGCTTCATGTCGTAACACTATGATACAAGCACGAGCTGAAATTGATAAAACAGCTTCATCTTTACGTAAATTACAAGAAGCAACAGGAAATGTAATGTCTTTAAGTGAAAAAATGAAATTAGGTTTAAGAACACACATGACATGGATTGCTTCTTCCATTTTAGCTTCTGTTCCTTTAGTGTTGCCTGGATATGCTGTAAATACTATGAAAGATTTAGAAAGCAAATTTGCAACAGTAGAGCAGGTAATGCCAGAAATCGAACACGCACATATGAATAGTTTAGATAAAAATTTATCTGAAATGGAACGTATGGAAGGTTTAAAAACAGTTAATAAAGAAATGAACACATTTATTGATATTGGTTCTAAATTTGGAGTTGCTGTTGAAGAAGTGATTTCTGCTGGTGCATCTATTGGTAGAATGTATGGACAAGGTGAAAATGGTGTTACAAATACTAATCTTTTGACCCAACAAGCTGCTAGAATTGCTGTAGCTGATAATTTTCCAATAATGCAAGCTACAAAGGGTTTAGAATCTGCATTAAGCCAATTTGAATTACAAACAGATGATACGAACCAACTATTAGTAAATTCTAATCGTATTATTGATACGTGGACTTTAGCGGCACATAGAGGTGCTGCTTCAGCACAAGATTTAACTGAAGGTGTTTCTTTAGCTGGTGCTGCTGCTCATCAAGCAGGTGTATCTTTTGAATTTTTAAATGCTTTAATTGCTACTGGTGTTCGTACTACAGGTAGAAGTGGTAATGAAATTGGTAATAGCATTAAATCTTTTATTAACAGTATGCAATCTGATAAATCAATCGAAGCTTTAAAAGATTTTGGGATTAATGTATACAAAGATAATGGTGATGGTACACAATCTTTAAGAAGTATGGAAGATATAATTTTAGATATTTCTCAAATGATGCAAACTACAGAAAAAGAAACGAGCAAATTGTTATTGACTTTATCTGGTGGTAAATATCAAGTATCTAAAATGACAGCTATTTTAAAAGATTATAATGAATTAGTTCGTATGTCTGGTTTATTAAATTCTAAAGAAGTAGTTGGATTTACTGATAAACAGATTGATATTCAGTTAAATACACTAAATAGAAAATTAGAAAGTTTAAGTACTAATATTAAAGGACTATTTGTAAACATTGGGGAAAATGGAGTAATTGATGATTTAAAATCTGCTGTTGAAGTAATAAATAATATTGTTGTTGGAGTAAAAGAACTTAATCTTAATTGGTCTAACTGGATAAAAGGTATTGTTGCTGTTACTGTAGCCTTAAAAGGTTTGCCTTATTTATTAAATAAAGGCAGTGAAGTTGTAGGACGTTTTCAAGGTCTTAGACAAAACTATAACAATAGAACACAATCTAATAATAGTGGTGGTTTTTTAGGAATAAATATTTCTGATAGTTATAATAAAGGATTTTTGTCTACTGGTGGAATTTTAGCAGAAAAAGAAGCTATTCAAGAGGGAACAAAAGCAAAGGCGAGCAATGTTCAAGTAACAACAGCACTTGCTAATTCTGTAGGTAAAGCTTCTAAAGCAACAAAAATATTTTCAGCTATAACAAGTGGAGCAACCGCAGTTTCAAGAGTTTTTGGTTCAGTTATCGGTGCGTTCGGCGGCCCAATAGGAATTGCTATAACTTTAATAACTGCTTTATTGCCATTGATAGCTGATTATACAGAATCATTAGGAGAAGAAGCTAGACAACAGGAAAAAGTGATTGAAGGTATAGATAGCAAAATAGAAGCACAAGAGCAAGAGTATAATCGTTTAGTCAGAGCTTCTGAGTCTGCTGCAAAACTTGCTGAACGATATAACAGTTTAAATGAATCCTTAAAACAAAATTCTAATGATACAGAAACAAATAATAAAATACAAGGAATGTTAGGGGAAACTAAAGATGCTATTATCTCTTTAATTGGCGAAGAAAATGTAGCAGTTGATGAAAATGGAAATATAAAAATAGACACAATAAAAAAAGTTGCAGAAGTGGCTTTTAAAGCTTATCAAGATGAAGTTAATCAAAGAGTTAAAATGGTTAATGACGCCGCATGGGAAGCTGGTGAAAAAGTTCGATTAGCTAAAGAAAAAATAAAAGCCATGAAAGAAGAAGCTGAAGGTATCGGTCTTTTATCGAAAGCTTATGCTGCTTATGCTAAAGCAAGAGAATGGATACAAGGTGGAGAAACTTTATTCTTAAATAGCAAAGCTAAGATAGCAAAAGCTCAAGGTGATGAAATTGGCTATAAAACATTTACAGAACAAGCACAAAAATCAAAAGAAACTGAAGAATATTGGAGAAAACAATCTTCTATTGAAGAAAGTAGTGAATATAAAGATGCCATTAAAGGATTAAGTGATAAAGAAAAAGCATTAAATGAAATTAATTTAAAATTAGATGCTGCCAAAATAGAAAGTGCAAATTTAATTCTTGACAATAAATATGACACAGGCGGTGCAGACTCAAATAGAGGAAATAAAATTGCTGAACCGCCACAAAGTAATGAAGATAAGAAAAAATCTAAAGCAGAAAAAGAAGCAGAAAAACTAGCTAAACAGCAAGCTGATTATGATAAGGTTTTAGAAAGAGTTGCTATAGTTGCTGATGAAACAAGCCGTATTAATAATTTAAAATCTACAATGTCAAGTGGTTTAATACAATCAGGAGCTTTGATTAGTTCAGGGAATAGCAATATTGATAAAGCTATTGCAGATGCTTCCATTAGATATGGTGTTGATGAAAATTGGATTCACGCTTTAGTACAAAAAGAAAGTTCTTATAATGTAAGAACTGGAGAAGGAACACCATATAAAGGATTAACGCAAGTGTCTGATGATAAAATGATTGCAGGTGAAGATATTTGGGATATTTACGATAATATCAATGCTGGTGTAAGACATTTCAAAAAAATGTTAGACCTTGCTAATGGGGATTATTTTGAAGCATATGTTAAATACAATGAAGGTGAAAATGGCTCACGTTCAAATGAAGCTATAAGAAATGCAACTGCTTTTAATAAATTACATGATGATATTATTAATGGTACTTCTAGTTTTGGCAATAAATTAGAATTAGCTAGTACAACTAATTTATCAGAAGCAACCCAATGGGCAGACCAAATGGTTGAAGATGGTAAATATTATGGTGCTAATGGTTGTACCGCTTTTGTTAAAGCTTTTTTAGGACAAATGAATAGTAGCTTTGCTGATACTATGGATATGTACGTTCCTGATTTATACAATAACGTAAAAGACACAGATAAATTTTTAAATAAAAAATCTGGTTTTAATGCTGGAGATATTGTAATTACTGATTCTGATGGTGTTTTTGATGAACCAGACCATGTTGTAATAGCAGATGGACAGGGTGGTTATTATGGAAACTCAACAAGTCAAGAAAAAGTAGTTCATGGTAGTTTATCTGATTTTAAATACATTTGGGGCGGTATTAATACAGGTACAAACAAAGGTTCTTATTCTACAGGATTTAATGATGCTCAATTTGTAAAAAATCTCTTTTCTGCTTATGGCATTGATGATGAAAAAATGTATAATTTAAGAAATGTTAAAGATATTTCTATGATGTTAAAAATGACTGATGCAATGGGAATGAATGTAAAATATTCTCAAAAAAATCCAATAGCAGGTGATATTTTATATACAACAGATGGTAAAGCTTTTGTTGTTAATAGTAATCTTGGATATACAGGCATTAACGGAGCTAGTGGTAAATCATGGAAGGATATTCCAAATTTAGCAGATACATTTACTTCATTTGAATATGCTATGGGATTAAATTTAGAAAATGCAGGTTCTAAAATTGGTAAATTAAAGTTATCTGATAATTTAAGTACATTTATAAATGGGATAATAGATAGAGCAAATAATAGTTCTGAAAAGTTTTTTGAAATCATAGAGCAACAAGACAAAGAATATAACCAAAGAAAAAATGATATTTCTAATAAAAAAAGTTTATATGGTGAATTTGATTTTGAAGCAAATAATGACGAATATAAAAATGAAGAACAACAATATAAACGATATCAAAACAGATATAAAATATTTAGTGATTCTGTATCTAATATAGAACAAAAAATAACTGAATATTTTGGAAAAGGTGTATTGAAAGATAAACTTACTAATTCTGGTTTTGATAATTGGAAAGATTTATCATATAAACAACTTCAGCAAGTTGCACAGGATTATTCAAAAACAATCGGAGATGATGACCTTGAAAATATAGTATCATCATATAAAGATGTTAAAGATAAAGCTGATGAAGCTAATAGAAGTATGAAATCTTCTCTTCTTATATTAGAACAATTTCAAGGTTTAAAAACACCTCAACAAGAATTAGAATATGAATTAGATATTTTAGATAAAAGAATGTCTTTATGGAAATCTAATTTTGCAATGTTTAGAGGTGGCTCATATGATGGTTTAGCTTGGCAAACTAACAAAGTTGACCATGAAAATACTGTAAAACAAATTAAGCTTTACAGTGAATATCTCGCAAAGTTAAATGCAGAAAGAGATAAATATGTTTCTAGTGGTAGTAAATATAAATCAAAAGTAGAGGAAATAACAAAAGAAATAACCACAATTCAAACGAAATTAAATGAATTACAGAAAAAAGCTGAAGAAACGTCTGGAAAATTAACAAAAGAAAATAAACAAACTATTTCAAATATGTTATATGACTGGATTAAAGGCAGTAGTTCGCTTAAAGATATTTGGACTGATTTATGGAATGAAATAGCCAAAGTTGCCTTAGATAGGTTGATGGGAATAAAAGATTCCACAAATTCTGTTTGGGATTTAGTTTCAAATATGTTTGGGTTTGGTAAACTTAAATTAAATTCTGCTGAAAAACAAGAAGCTGGACGCTATGTAGATAATTTTAATTCTAACAATGATACTATTGGAAAAGTAGCTAACGCTTCATTATCAACAGCGGAAGTAGTACAAAGAAATAATAGTACAGAGGGCATTGCTAATTTCTATGCTCAAGGTTCTAACTTAAATAATGCTTCACAAAATATGTTATTAGCTTCACAGAATATGTTACAGGGAACTGTGCAGGATAATGTTAACACTATCCAAGATAGTGCAAATACCGCACAAGACACAGCAAATGCTATTCAGTTTTCAACAACAGCTAATATGCAAGAAATGGCTATTCAGCAGTTTGGTGGAAATGTAAGTCAATTTGGAAGTGCTGTATCATCTTTTGGTTCTCAAACAATGGTAAATACTGCTGGTGGTAAAGGTGATAATATTGGTAGTTATATAGGTTTATTGCCTAGTGTAATAGGGTTATTTTCTACTGGTGGCTCATTAGAAAAGTTTGCAACAGGTGGAAATTCTGTTAAGAATGGTGGAAAAATTAAAGGTGCAGGAACAGGTGTTAGTGATAGTATTTTAGCTTATTTAGAAGAACAGGGTAAATTTATCGCTGTTTCTAATGGTGAATACATTATGAACGCAAATGCAACACAAAAATATGGTGCTATATTAGAGCAAATGAATTTAGATAAATTTGCTTCTGGTGGGGCAGTTGTTCCAGAGCCTTATATTCCAACATTTAAAAATCCAAATATTGCAAGTAATATCATCAAACAAGAAGCTCAAAAACAAAATAACAATGCTCGTATGGAAGAATTATTGGGACAGCAAAATCTTATTTTAACTAATATTGCTAAACAAGATAATTCTAGTGGTGGCAATGTTACTATTTTAAATACAAGAGCATCTAAAGAAGAAATTTTTGGTGAACTTGCAAAAGACCCTAGAGCATTACAACGTTTGTTATATGGTAATCAAAAAAGAGGTTTTAGATAATTTATATTGACTAATACTTATATACGTATAATAACACGTATATAAGTATTACAATAAAGGAGATTTTGTTATGGTTTTTGTTTATCCTGCTATTGTTCATTTTGCAAATAATTCTTTGTGGTTAGAATTTCCTAATTTAGTCGGTTGTACAACTTTTGGGGATAATATTGAGGAAGTTTATGATAATGCTATGGAAGCTATGGAAGTATATATATTAAGTGCATTAGAAAATAATATTTCATTGCCTAACGCAACAGATTTTAAGGAATTAAAAAGTAATATAGATGATAACTCGTTTATTACTTATATAAAAAAAGACATTGATTTAAGTAAAAATACAAAATCTGTAAAAAAGACGCTAACAATACCTGCATGGCTAAATAATCTTGCTTTAGAAAAAAATATAAATTTTTCTAAAGAGTTACAAGAAGCATTGGTAGATAAATTATTAAAAGAAGATTAATTGTTAATATATTAAGACATGGTTTTTAGCCATGTCTTTTTTTTACATAAAAGAGGTGTTTATTTTGGAAGATATTAATAAATATGTAGGCATACCACATTATTTTAATCAAGACTCATTTGATGGGTGCGATTGTATTGGATTATGTCGATTATTTTATAAAGAACATGGGTGGAAACAAGATTTTAAAGATGGAAAGCCTATTACTAAAGATTGGCAAAAAACAGATGGTGCAATTCGTTTATTCAGGTATTTTAAACAAAATTTTAAAGAAACTAAAAATATAAATGAACTTTCTTTCGGAGATATTGTGTTATTTGATGTAGCTGGTGATTATCATTTTGGTATTTATTTAGAATATGGAAAAGTATTAGGAATGGAAGTTCCTGTTAGATATGGAAAAAGTATTAGTACTGTTTATCATAAAAAATTATGGATAAATGGTTTTGTTAGTGGTTTTAAAAGAAAAAATGATTAAAATGGAATAATTTCCCTTAAAAATCAATAGATTATGTAGGAGTGATTATTTTGGAAGAATTAAAAGTTTATGTAAGAGAAAAACCTACAGAAAAGTATGATTGGAATACTAGAACTGTACAATTTGAAAATGGAAAAAAACAATATCAACAAACGTGGACTTCACCAGAAGTTACTTGTACGTTTACAACGACTGGATTAACAGAATATATAAATAAAATTATTGATTTTTACAATGACCGCAAAGGAATGTTAGAAAGATTTTATTGTGATGTGTTTAGAGATGGTAATAAAAAAATATATAGGTTTGGAAGTACATTAGAACCTCAATGGTTTTATGATGTAAAAGGCAAAAAGATAGGTGCTACTTTGGATATAACGTTAATTGAGGTTAAGGAGTGATATAATGTGATAATTTTACCGCAAAAAATGAGCGAAATGAAAGATAGTGATGCTACTTTTTTTATAGAACTTTATATAGTAAAACTAAAAACAGGAACAATTTATTTAGCTGCTACTGATACAGATATCACATTTGCTGGACAGACTTATATGGCAATCCCATTTCAAAGAGAAACTATTGATAAAAGTATGGATAATGTCATTGATAGTTGCGAAATTAGCTTAGGTGATGGTGATTATGACAAATTAGCTTATTTAAGTAATGGTTTTGATTTTAGAGGTGCAGACGTAACAATATTTAAAATATCTTATCCAGATAGCTTAGAAGATGATACCATAAAGAGCATCTCTTTTATGGGATATGTTAATTCTTGTAGTTATTCAGATGGTGTATTTTCATTTTCTTTAAATACTAGATTGCCAAATATAGAAGTTCCAAATAGAACTTGTCAACTGTGTTGTAATAGTGAATTTGGTGATTCTGAATGTGGTATATCATTAGAAGAAACAACAGTTCAATTATCAGAAGGTTCTGATAATAGTAATATATTATTAACATCAACATATGCTGAAAATTATTGGAAAGATGGTGTGATTTCTATTAAAGGTGAATCACGATTAATTTTATCTAATAAAGATAATAAAATTGTTGTAAATTATTCTTTTTTACAAGATGGAATAAAAGATGGAATATATGCAACCTTGATTAGAGGTTGTGATAAGACTAAAGAAACTTGTCAAAATAGATTTAATAACATGAAAAAATTTAGTGGATTTCCTGCTATTCCATTTGAAAATGTTTATAGATAGAAATGAGGTGATATTTTGGGAAAAGGCGGAGGAAAAAGTGTCGGAAAAGCGTTGTTTACTATTGGTGGCTTCTTTTTAGGTGGTGGATTTTGGACTGGACTTCATGCTGCTAATTGGTTAAGTGGAGCAGTTTTAGGTGCTTCTTTAGGTAGCTCAATATGGAGTGCAACTCATAAGCCTAAAACAAGCAATACAAACTCACCTAATATTCAGCGTTTTGATAAGGCACAAGAAACTATGTCTAGCACAGCAACAATTCCTGTTGTTTATGGATATAGAAAAATAACTGGAAATCAAACGTTTCATGAAACAAATGCTAACCAAAATACACTTCATAAGCACGTAGTTTTATGTGAAGGTGGAATTGAAGGTATTGAAAGTGTTAGTGCTAATGATTTACTTATTCCAACAGGTGAACAGACGTCTAATACAGTATTTACTATTCAAAATACAATGTATGCTGATGCAACTGTTAAAAAGAATGGTAAACATTTGTATTTATCATGTAATGGAACAACCAAAGACTTATACTTAGCAAATAAAGATGATGCTTCTAGTGCTGATACTTTATGGAGTTGGCAAACAAGTGTTCCAGAATTAATAACTTATATTAATAAAATAGGTGATGGTTGGGAAGCTTTTCCAACGGCAACAACAAGTAAATATCCTGGCGATTTATGGAATTTAGAAGAAAAAGGTGAGTATGTTGGTGAAGAAACTTTAACGTTTCCTTTAAATGGCAAAGAAGCTGGATTAGGATATATTGACTATCCTCCAGATAGTTGTTGTATGGACGGATATTATTATTATTTAATTCCCAATTCAATTACTAAAAAAATATTTATGAATAGGGTTTTATGGACTGGTAGATATAAAAAATACAAACAAATAGTAAAAATTCATTGTTATTTAAGTCCTGTTAATATGCAAGCTTCTACAGTAACAGGTGGTACAAAATATACTTTTTATGATTCAACACCACCATCAAATTATGTAGATGTAGGTGGTTATCCTAAAATGGCATGGTTAGATATGAATTTTATGGTGTCTAATGAATTAAATGGCAATCCGTCTGTAAGTTGTTTTGTAAAAGGTAGAAAAGTTTATGATACACGAACAGGCGAAACAAAATATTCAACTAATCCTGCAATGTGTTTAAGAGATTTTATTTTATCCAAACGTTTTGGCTTAGGAAAATGGATAACAAGTGAAAATATTGATGAAGATAGTTTTAAAGAAGTAGCAGATTATTGTGATGAAATAATTACTTATAAAGGCTCTAGTGGAGAAACTATATCTTGTAAACGATATGAATTAAATATTGTTATTGACCAAAAACAATCTGCTTTAGACTGGATAAGTGATATTTTAGGCAACTTCTGTGGATTTTTGGTATGCTCACAGGATAAGTTATTTTTAAGAATTGAAAAGCCAGAAAATGTTGTATATAAATTTAATGATAGTAATTCTTCAGATTTGTCTGTTGCTCCGTTAGCTTTAGATGATACACCAAATAGATATTCTGTTGCTTTTATTGACCCATTGAATAATTGGAATAGTGTTGAAGCTATTGTAGAAGATTTTGCAGACCAAAAAAATAGAGGGAAAATTATAGAGAAATCTGTTAGCTTAGAAGGAACAACAAGCCAAAATCAAGCGTTAAGGCTTGCTCGTTTTTATAGAGATTATAATTCAATATGTTTTAAAACAATATCTTTTAAAACAGGACAACAAGCAATGCACTTAGAACCTGGAGATGTCATTGAATTTTCTTTTCATAATGTATTTAAAGATGAACCTTTTAGAATTACAGAAATAAAAGAAAATAATGATGGTACGTTTGAAATATCTGCTAGAAACTATAATAAAAATATTTATAGTGATTATTTAGGTGCAACAATTCAGGTTTATAAATACGAAACAAAGGAAACTTCATTAACAGGTGTTGTTCCAGAAATAAAAAAATTAGTATTAAATCAAGAATATTACATTAATAGTGATGGAACTGTAGTTAGTAATATTTTGGCTAAATTTACATTGCCTGTGTATGATTATTTTCATAGAGCTTTAATCTTTTATCAATGTGGTGAAGAAAACGGAGAATGGGCTTATTATGGTTCAACAACTGGTGATAATTTTATTATTAATAATGCTAAAACAGATGAAATTTATTTATTTAAAATTGTATTAGAGAATACGTCTGGTAGATGTTCAGCAGGATATATTTCAGAGGTATTTTATGTTTCTGGTAAAGATGCTCCGCCTAGTGATGTTACTGAAGGTAGAGTATGGTATAATCCAAACTCCACCGAAATTAAATTAGTATGGACACCTGTTGAAGATAAGGACTTAAAATGTTATGAAATTAAAGATGAAAATTTTGAAACAATAGGAAGGACTATAACTACTAGCTTTACCTATGAAATTTTAGATAATGAAGCTCATAATTTTTATGTTTATGCTGTTGATAATGGTGGTAATTTATCTCAAACCCCTTTAACATTAACAGCTCAAAGAGATATGTCTTGTGAAGATATATCTGAATTAACAGTAGAACAAGATAGCAATAACTTAAGTCAAATAAATATATCTTGGAATGAAGTAGAAGATAGTAGATTATCTAAATATAATATCTATGTTAATGGTAAAATGGTACATTCCACAGATGGAACAACATATAGTTATATTGCTAATTCTAGTGGTACGTATACTATCGGTGTAAAAACATATTCTATTTTTAATGTTGAAAGCGAAGGCATATTTAAAGAAATAACTATAAAAATAGAACCAGAAGATATAACAGAATTTTCAGTAATCCAAACGGACACAGATAGAAGTAATTTACAATTTAGTTGGGAACGAGTTCCTCATGGTGTTAATTATGAAATAAGAATGGGCGAAGATTGGGATAGTGGAAAATTTATAGCTAAATCAAGTTCTAATAACGTTGTTTATCAAATTAGAAAAGAAGGATATTATAAATTTTTTATAAAAGCTATAGGTTATAATAATAAATATAGTGTTAATGCTAAGGAATTAGGCTTGCAATTAGTGTTAACACCAAATGTTATAGAAAATGTTAAAGTTAAACAAAATCCTAAAGACCGAAGTCAAATTATTGTAACATGGGATATTCCTACAGATTATCACGATATTGTTTTATATTCTGTTTTTATTAATGATGAAAAAATAGGTACTTCAATAACAAATTCTTTAACTTATACTATGCCACAATCACTTGATATTTCTCTATCTGTTACAGCTACTACAGTAGCAAATTTTGAATCACGTAAAAATAATTTATTTACACATATTATGATTGAACCATATGATATAGAAAGTTTTAATGGTACTCAAAATATTTCTAAAAAAACTGAATTACATTTATATTGGACAGCACCAGAAGAATTAGATATCTCTCATTATGAATTGCGTATGGGTGATAGTTGGGACAATTCAACATTAATAAGTTCTCATATTACAAATACTTATTATGATGTTGTTATTAATGTAGAAAGGACATATCATTTTTGGTTAAAGGCTGTTTCAATGGCAGGCTACTATTCGTTATATCCTGCCCATTTTGAGTGTACTTTTGACTTAAATCCTTCTCCTGTTACAAATTTAGTAGTTAAACAAGATACTAACGACAAAACTGTAATTAATATAACTTGGGACGCAGTGCAAGAGTATGATATCAGCTTTTATGAAGTTAGATATGGTAATTCTTGGGATACTGCTAAAAAAATAGCAACGACAATCAATACTATGGTTTCATTTAGTCCAGATGTTAGCAGTGGCAATATAAATGTTATTGTAAAATCTGTAAATACAAGTGGTTTTTATTCAAATGAAACTAGAGCTAATTTATATGCTATATATGAACCTTCAGATGTTAAAGACTTTTTAGCATATCAAAATGGAGATTATGTGGAATTTAAATGGGCAAAAGTCGAAGAAAATGATATTGTCGGATATGAAATACGAGAAGGCTATTCTTGGGATAGTGGCACTACTATTGTTTCTGGTGTTACAGTTAGTCAGTATGAGTATAAAGTTAGTTTTGAAGGCACATTTAAATATATGATTAAAGCTATAAATCGTAGTCGAAGATATTCTGTAAAAGAAAACTCTCAATTATTAAGAATAGAGAGCTTATCGGATAAAAATATTATTTTAACTATAGATGAAATAGTTGATAAAAATGGTACTCACGACCATACAGTGTTCGGAGGAAGTTATTATACATGGCAAACTTTAGGTGGGAAATTTAGTGATTATTCTAATATGATGTTTAGTGAAATTGGTGGTAGTGAAGTTTTGCAATTAGATAAACAAGAAGATGGAACATATTATTCCAAAGGAGTTTATTTATGTAAAACTATAGACGTAAAACAAGAAATTACAGCAAACATATCTTGTAAATTTTTATCTACGTCCAGACACTTTGGAAGTGTAAATGCCAAGTTAGAGTTTAGAATATCAAAAGATAACATAATGTGGACTGATTGGAGAGTTTTTACAGAAGCACAATATGATTTTAGATATGTAGAATTTAGATGTATTTTATCAACAGCAGATAATACAATTACTCCAGAAGTAAATAAAATTGATATTTATATTGATGTTCCAGACAGAGAAGAACAAGGTAGTTTAAAAATTCCTATTGGTGGAACTACAATAACTTATAAAAAAGAATTTTATATAGTTCCAATCGTAACACCATATGCTTTAGGGTATGGTGTTCGTTGTGAAATAACCGATAAAACAAAACAAAGTTTTAAAATCAGAGTTTTAGATAGTAATAATTCTGATGTCGGTGGGAATATTAATTGGAGAGCAAGAGGGTATTAAAATCTTGCTCTTTTTTATTTGTATGAGAGGTGATTTATATGGCTTATGATATTAATTTTCCAGCAGATGATAGTTATTTATCTGACTTTCCTGCTGGTGATAGAGAACAAAATAGAGCTTTAAAAGATGACCAAATTGTAAACGCAGGCAGACTACGAGGGCTAACCGTTGGAAACGAAAATGGTCAAATTCCTATAAATAATGGTACAGAAAACACAAATTTAAATGCTGCTCTGTTAAATGGCAAAGCAAGTAGCTATTTTGCCACAAGTAATCATACCCATACTTCTGCAACTCAAAGTAGTAATGGGTATATGAGTAATGCAGATAAAAAGAAATTAGATGGTATTGCTAGTGGTGCTGAAGTAAATCAAAACGCTTTTGCAAATGTAAAAGTAGGCTCAACTACAATACAATCTGATACAAAACAAGACACTTTAGAATTAGCAGCAGGCACAAATATCAGTCTTGTCGGTGATGCTAATAACGATAAAGTTACTATTGGTGTTACAGGAACAGTAGCAAAAGCTAGTCAAGATAGTGATGGAAACGCTATTAACACAACATATCTTAAACGTAGTGGTGGGACAATGACAGGTGCATTAAATCTAGCAAACAACAAACTTAATTTAGTCGGAGATGATTGTTATTTTGGAGACCAAGATATTGCAGGTGGATTTTGCTTAAAAGGTGCAAATGGGACAACAAGTTTAAATCTTATAAATAAAGATAATGTTGCACAAGTAGCAAGCTTATCTTATGCTGGGGGGAATTTAGTTAGTAGTGTTACCATTAAAGGTAATCTTAATGGTACAGCTACAAACGCAAATAACTTAGTAATAAGCGGCGGAACTTCTGCTCATATAAAATATGGTGGAGGAGATGTAGATGAAAATACCGCTATAAGCCAAAATAAAGTAAATCTTTTAATTGGTAGTTGGTATAGTACAGGATTTAGAGATTTATGTAGTAGTGGTACACCTATACGTGTAGCAATTAATCATAGAACTGGAAATATAAAAACAACTGGTAATATAACAGCAAATGGAGCAATGTATAGTGCCACTCCTGCAACAACAGATAATTCAACTAGAGTTGCTACAACTGCATATGTAAAAAATAATATTTCAGAAACCTTAAAAAAAGTATATCCTGTAGGAAGTATTTATATGTCTACAGTTAGCACTAATCCAGCTACATTATTTGGATTTGGTACATGGGAAGCAATGCCTGCAGGTCGAGTATTATTAGCACAAGGTAAATCTTCTTGGGGTACAACTTATAATGCAGGTTCTACTGGTGGGGAGGCAACTCATACACTCACTGTAGGAGAATTGCC